>Ga0228710_1004520_pt1 | contig 21970 bp, 13 predicted proteins | sample MedpolnodulmetaG_FD_177995 | JGI IMG/M metagenome (GOLD analysis project Ga0228710, IMG submission 177995) | Root nodule microbial communities from Medicago polymorpha collected in Santa Monica, California, United States - pink nodules | ecosystem: Host-associated > Plants > Roots > Nodule...
GTCTTGATGTAGAGACAAGTTGCAGAGATGGTGGTTGCAGAGGCATGCGCAGAGTTAGTGGTTGTACACTTCATACACTGTACTTTGTCAACTCTGGTGAAGTGGCTTCTGATGAGATGCTTCTGATGACGTGTCTTCAGGAATGCTTTCTTCAGACTCGTTTCTTCAGACGCATTTCTTTCAGACGCTCTAAGCTTTAATAAAATTCCTTTGCTCTTTGACTTGTTCAATCAGAATCTTTATGAATAGTACTTTGATTAGGATCATGTACACTTGAATAAATGTTTAGCATATCCAATGGATAATTTTTAATACCTTGTTATCATTAAAACTCAAGAGGTGATTTTGCGAAACACCCTTTGTTTCAACACAGAGGATAAGGGAGTTTAATTTGGCGTTACTTGTTAAATGGTGTTGGCGGATGAGGGTTGAAAATAGGAGTTTGTGGTATGGAGTTTTAGCATCACGATACGGGGAGGTAGGAGGAATAATCGCTGAGGAGGGGCGGTTTAACTCTGTTTGATGGAATAATTTGATTAATATTAAAAATGGGGCTGGTGTGGGAGGTGGTCGGTGGTTTGATGCTAATGTTAGGCGGGAGGTAGGAGATGGTACACAAACTTTATTTTGGTGGGATCTTGGATTGATGGCATGGTTTTGAAAAATAGTTTTAGCCGCCTTTTTGTTCTTACTACTAATCAAATGGCAACGGTGGCTGAAATGTATTTGCTTGCGTGGGGGGAAGAGGGTGAAGCTTGGAAGTGGCGGCGTCCTCTGTTAGCTTAGGAGGAGGAGAAAGTGCGAGAGTGTTGTGATTTTTTAACTAATATTATTTTGCAGCCTAATCATTCTGACAGGTGGATTTGGCATTTACGTGCATCCAACAAATATAATGTCAGAAGTGTTTATAACCACTTGTTGTCATCAACAAATAATAACTTGGTAGTTGATCACATAACTGAAATTTGGAATAAGGAAGTGCCTTTAAAAGTCAGTCTCTTTGCTTGGCGTCTGCTACGTAATAGGTTACCAACAACAGACAATTTAGTTAAAAGACAAATTTTACAACCAAATGCTCAGCTTTGTGTGGGTGGATGTGGCATGTTGGAAGACGCAAAACACTTGTTCTTCTCTTGTGATTTTTTTGGTAAACTGTGGTATGGTATTTCTCACTGGCTTAGGTACCACATAGTGTTTCCTGAACATGTGTCAGATCACTTGTATCAATTTGGCACCTTATGCGGGTTTTCCAAAAGCAGCCGCTCAGCTTTTAATCTCATATGGCTTTCTTGTGTGTAGGTAATTTGGATAGAAAGAAACAATCGGGTCTTTCATCAAAAAGTGGCCTCGTTCCATCAATTACTAGATAAAATTAAACATCAATCATACTGGTGGTTGAAAGCAAACCGTCCTAGCTTTGCTTTTTCCTATCATTTATGGTGGTTGAAACCTTTACCTTGTTTGGGTATTTATCTGTAATGGGGGGTTTTGTCATTTGAGCTTTTTATTTTGTTACCCCTTGTTATGAGGTTGTAATTTGATACTCTTTCAGCTGGGGTTTTTGCATTACTTGTGCTGAAATTTCCAAGATGCAGTAATATATTTCATTTTGGCTTCTTGAAAAAAAAGAGTAAAAAGTGTTTTGAATAACTACCTAAGCCTTTTATACTCCTTCTTAAAACATTTGAAACTCCATAGGTGCCCATTCAGCATAGCGCTTCACGCAGAGTCTCATTCCATTAAATCGAAACAACGGTCCATATCATAATATCTCTGATCAATCCAACAGATCAATACCAAATCCATCAAAGTCCAAGTGACGGGATGGATCCAACAAATATGAACCTTCCTAAAAAACCAACACCAGCAAAACCACTCAAAGGCAGGGATGGCAAAGCGGGCCGCTCTGCTCCCCATTTAGGACTGTTATGCTTAAGTATGTAAAACACGGGACAAGACGAGCAAAGACAATTTAGACGGTCGAGTCCAAAATTTCACCCCACCACGCTTAATAGCGGGTCGACCCATCAAACAAAAATTTAGTGTTATTTAAAAAAAGGTAAAACTAACAACAAATATATTTGTGTTAAAAAATAAGTTTATAAGACAAATTTAGTTTATGATGAAATATTAAGGTGCTTCACTTTAAACTTTGCCGACTCATGGAACAAAAATAAATAAAAAATAGCAAATTAACGAGCTGGTGGGGCAGACCCACACCATCCTGCCTTGTTTTTTAGCGAGGTTAATGAGGCGGGCCAACTAAAGGTAACAAGTTTAAAATTTTGTCTTAGCCTATAAAAAGTAGTTGGCTAAATGAGCCGGCTCGAAAGATTGTGTTTCGTTTTGCCACCCATACTCAACGACCTATGTAATTAAGTGCATTATTAACCCTTACATGTGACACCCAGCTACCAAAGGTCATGTCCCCTCAATCTCTTTCACGAGATACTCGCAATAAATTCTGAGATGACAAACGATCACACCATTTAAGAGGACACCAAATAGTCACACCCATTCGCGAGCAGTTGTTTTAACAAGCATAAGGCAAAACATTTACCAAACATCGCTCGTAAAATCAAAACTTCACCAGCTCTACGCGAGAAGGGTCCTTATAATTGAAAAAAATTGGCTCCTTGTGAGCACTCTGTGAAAACAACTTTGCAACGAACATCATTATCCTTAGTTCTCCGAGAGCATAATTTTTTCAAATTACCTAGTTCCACGCGAGCACATTACAAAAAATAGTTCCAAATCAAACAATCGAATTCACTAGCTTCTTGCAAGCACAATTCTCTATACGAGCAATGTCCTTCTCGAACAACCCATCTCCATTACTCCTAAAACTTGCAATTTTCACACAAATTACAAGTATAAAGCGAGCATCAGACCCTCCATGATTCAGTTCCCACAAGGATAATACCATCACACTCGAAGTCACCACTCTTACTCAAAGAGCAACAACTTGATGGACTAATGTTTTGGACTTCCCAAATGCAAAGAGCAACAACTTGATGGACTAATGTTCTGGACTTCCCAAATGCTTATGCTTGCAACAATCAAGACCCAATTAACTAGACCAATTCATCATTGGCCCAATTACTTATTTCACACCCTCTCTTGGGGGGGGGGGGGGGGGGGTTTGCATGCAGCAACATGGGGTGCCGATTCAAAGAGAATGATAATGCCTCCCATGATTGCCATCTAATAACGCTTGACGGTTACAGTTCCTACAACTGTAATCGCTGAACAACGACACATGCACCTCCTCTTTATTAAAAGGGACTTTACACAATCCCCAAATATACAATTTACCTCAACCCTTACCTCTATTCTAACTCCTAAACTGACATGAACATCGAACTGTCTGCAGGTACACCCCATATTCGTTTCAAGCTCGTACAAACTACCAACTCAACGTACGGGACACCATTTTGTTGATTAGGTAAAATCAAATATACATAACTTATCCATATTATAAAAGTGTTAGAAAATAGTGTAGATAGATTATATTTTGTCAAGAATAAATTGGATAATGAGAAATTTTAATAATAAAATTCGGTTTTATAATGACGAGAGTAATTTGGAGCATAGCCTCGGGTACGGGTACAAGGTGTATATATATATTCTCAATCCCCTCTCTAATTTTCCACATTTATTGTTTTACTTTTCTTTATCTCTCTCTCTCTCAAACTCAAACTCAAACAAACGCCTTTCTCTCACCTCCTCCAATGGCCGACCAGCTCACTGATGATCAGATCGCCGAGTTCAAGGAGGCCTTCAGCCTCTTCGATAAGGATGGCGATGGTCTCTTTTCTCAGATTCCTTTTTCATTCTCTTTTTCTTTCATTTTTTTCTCGTCTTTCTTAGATCTAGTTATTCATATATATTTTTTTTTTTTGCATGTTTCGTGTTTGTATCTTTTACCGTTTTGTTTTTTATTTTTATGTTTATTCGTGATCTAGTGTTCCTTTCTTGATTGAATTTTTTTTGTGTTGATTGCTATTGTTACTGAATTTTGTTTGAATCATGGGTATATGTAGATGTGGATCGTAAGATTTTAAGCCTCTTTGAATTTTTAAAGAGGGGCTTGTTTGATTTCTCGTTGTTTTGTATTTTAATGCGAATTTTGTGCTAGATTTACTTATATTTGAATATGGGATGGATACCTTTGAGTTTGTGTTGCTGTAATTTGGTTTCATGTGGAGATTCCCATTTTTATCAATTGAATGGCAAGTTAGAATGTTGTAGGAAATTGATCGAGCATTATGCATCTCTGGTTGAAATCTAGGATTTAGGGTTAGCTGTCATAAGTTTTGTCCTACCTATCATTGTCAAGACTTGTATATGATTGTTGTCATAATTTGGTAAAATCGGTCTTTAGAGTGAGTTCCGCAAAAAAAGATAAATATTGATAAGACATCGAAAATAGGGCAACATTTTGTTTTGATTGGAGGGGTGTTATTTGGTTTCTTATTGCTAGACATTCATGTTCACATTTGGATTTTATTATTTATGAGTATCTTTTCCATTACAGTATGAATTATTAGGTTTCTGTTTCTACCGTGATGTATAATGGTGTAGTGTACGAGGGATACCCAACAACCATGTATATATACAGCTTCATATATTGTTATCTTTTGTTCTTATGACGTATGTTTAACTGTTTTGATTTTGTAACATATTGTAGGTTGTATTACTACCAAGGAACTTGGAACTGTAATGAGGTCACTTGGGCAAAACCCAACTGAGGCAGAGCTACAAGACATGATCAATGAAGTTGACGCTGATGGCAATGGTACCATTGATTTCCCTGAATTCCTCAACCTGATGGCCCGTAAGATGAAAGACACTGATTCAGAGGAGGAACTTAAGGAAGCCTTCCGTGTGTTTGACAAGGATCAGAACGGTTTTATCTCTGCTGCTGAGCTCCGTCATGTTATGACAAATCTTGGTGAGAAGTTGACAGACGAAGAAGTTGATGAGATGATTCGCGAAGCCGATGTTGATGGTGATGGGCAGATCAACTACGAGGAGTTTGTCAAAGTTATGATGGCCAAGTGAGGACCAATCATACCATAACCGAAATTTTAAAAGCGTATAAAAAAGAAAAAGGGACAGGGCAGATAAGTTTTGATGAGGATTCTATTTCCATTAGGGTCGTTAACTTTTTGCTGGTCGAGTGTCTATTTTCTTGTTTGCTTTAATTGGTACTGCTCCTTATTAGTTTCCTACTTGTTTGTTCTGTCCCTTGTTTCAGTAGTTTGGGTTAGCTGTTTCTTACCATGCATTGTTACTTCTTTTTTGGTTATTATTATGAACCTAGAACTATTGGATGCAATTTGTGTTTGGTTAATATGCTGTTAATATTTACATCCTTTGGCATATGATTTTGGATTTTATGCAATTGGCTCGTGAGTTAAAAAAAAAAGTGGAATTAGTTATGTTTTTCTTTATGATTGTTTTATATATCTCTATTGCAAAATCACCACTTTTGAAAGGATTTTGAGTGAAGATGTGAGTGAAACCATCTGTTACCGACAAAACATTGCAAATTTGGTTAAAGAGTGCCCCGTTAACAAGACCTTTTTTTAATTACAAAGCTAAAACATGAAGTATTTTAAATTTTCAAAACACTTCACAAATGCAAAAACTTTCACATTCCATTATGAATTAGTGAAAGTTTTTGCTTAGGTGTTGGAAGCTGTATAGGGTGAAGGGAATTTAGCCCAGCTGTGATGTTTTTTTCTTTGTTGATAAGAAGTGACCATGAAACTTGATTTTCATTATATCCCCTATAAATAAAATATAAAAATAATGATTTCATAGGGTAACAACGTTATTTGCTGTCCCGATTCTTTCTTATAATATAGAATATTGAACTTAACTTTTGTGTTTGCTTCACATCAAAGCAAAGCATGAGTTGGAGAGAATGAAAGCAGCTGAATTTGGATTTGATTTGGTGTCTGCCTCTTTATGGTCCTAAACTGTAGGCATGCTTATTACGTAGCAAAGAATAACATTTTCCAGATAGATAGATTAAAGCTTAAATACTGATTTGATTCAAAGCAGGTAGGATGAGAAAAGCAGTCCCAAATATCCAACTATTTTAACAGAAGGCAAAAGAGGGTGGAATTTTTTTAGTAGAAAACGTCTCATGGTATAATTCCGAATAATATTTTATTTGTCCGGAAGTATAATTTCAAAAACTTGTGTTGGTTTTTATTTTTGGAAATGTTGGAAGTTGGAAAAGTAAAAGATTAACAATAAAACAGAATTTATGCCATAATGGTAAACAACTAAACAGCTCCGTACAGCGTATTTTGTAAAAAGGAGATTTGCTTACCGGTGTTGCAGGGACATTGATTAAGTAACTAAAACAAGTTAGTTCTTTCTTTATAAGAAGTGGTATAATTATTACTTGAACAAAAGTAAAAACTTATGTTTTCAAGATAAAACATCTAATTAGCCCCTTGAGCAATGGTTGTTGACTCCATAAAGCGAAAATCATGGAGTATGAACCAATTGTCGTGGTTTCTAGTAGGGACCGTGAAAATGCCACTAGTTTTCTTCTGTGAATCAATCTCAGCCATTCATTTTTAATGAAAGATCAATCACTATTAATAAAAACAATTAAATCACATTGGTTTTGTCTATTTCATTTCACTCCCTATTCACACCTCAACTTCGTGTGAAAAATATTGAAACCACTTCATCTTCTTCATTAACAATAACCCTGTGAACACCATTTGTAATGACGTCGTCGCGCACTATCTGTTTACATTGTCGTCGCCTTCTCTTTGGTTGACGATGTCGTCGTGCTCCGTTGATTGTCATTGACTGCTCTGTTTTATTGGCATTGTTGTCGTTGTCTACCGCATCAACGGCTTCCGTCGTCTCTCCGTTGCGACATCCATTCATTGTCAATGTCATTTCGGTGGCTCTGCCATTGTTCCAAGCTAATAGGTAACAAGTCTCAAAATTTGTTTATGTAATGTAGTTGGGTGATTGTAAACTTAGCTGAGGTAATAAGTCTTCAAAATTTGTTTGTGTAATGAAGTTGGGTGATAGTAAACTTAGGTGACAACACTAAAATTATTTAAGTAGCAATAGCTTTATACTCTTGTTTTATCATAGTATTAGTAGGACATCCGTGCACAGACGCTCGAGGTCATGCATTGCACTTTGTTTTTGGAATATTATTTGTATTTTTTTAATAAATAATAACTTCATTAATTAACCTACTTTGGGTTGGTCTGGTGGCGTTTGCTTGGGACCTTGGAGTGTGCTCTTTCTCAATATCTCAGGTTCGATTCTCCTCGTGTCAATTTAGGTGGGTTAGTTTAACTAAAAAAGATAAAAATAACTTCATTGATTCAATGGTAAGGAAAAAATCTCTGAAAATTTGAAGAATTTGGTTTGAAGATGGATGAAGGCGGGTGAAGATACGAATGTAGATAATGAAAAATATAAAGGAAGAAGATGAAGAGAAGTAAAAATAAATAAAAATAGTTGTTGGTGGTTCATTGTAAGATACTAAACATGCATGATCCAATGATAACCTTTTTGAAGAAAAAAAAATCAATGATTAAAATTAAAAAAAATTAATATGGTTCGAAGGATCACCCTACAATGTTGATCCACCTTAAAACATTGATAGTTAAAAATTAACAAAAAAGAGATGGTATAACCCAAATTCGTTTTCTAGTTGAATTAAACAATTATTCATGACTATACTTACATCACGGTCGAACTCCGAATGATCGGTACTCTTTCATCCGAAATCGAAATGTTAAAAAAAAAAAAAACACTGTAAATCAACATTTAAACATGATTTGCTGCAGTTAGTTTTTCACACGGTCAAACATCCATTACATTAATAACCGTCTGATTTTGATCAAGTAGCTTAGAAAAAAAGTATTTAACTTTTATATCTAATTATGTTCTCAAATAAGGACCTTCCGATCATGATCGAACGGCCAAGTTAACTTAAAAAAAATCGATTAAGTTAACTTTTGATAGGCAGCAGAATGGAGATTGTCTTAAATAAAAAAATAAATAAAATTTGAATATCGAAGGAAAAGACTATATAGTCGGTATGGAATTTAGGGGAAGAAGATGAGAGACAGAGAAATGGTTGCAATTTCATTATACAGAGGGAATCTTCACCGAGCACCCGATGTGCCTCGTCGATGGTTAATGCCAAACCCTAAAATCTCTCTTAAAGATTTCAAATCCCTTTTAGCTCGTCGTTCTAAGGCTCTTTCTAGAACCTCTTCTTCCTCCAACCCTAACCCCAACCCTAACCCTAACCCCAATCATGTGGATGATGTACCATCATCTACCACAAACCTAAAAGAATTAATACAAATTTCCAATGAACCTGAAAAACAAGAACAAGAAGAACTCGTTGATTCCAAGAAACCGCTTGATGGATCCGATTTCAAGAATGATGGTTTAGAGAATGTGTCTGAAGCTGCTCCTGCTGCTGCTGCTGCTGCAACTTCCATGGAAATACAAACTGACCCGGTAAGCTTGTTTTGTTTGTTTATTTATTATTTTTTGAAAATTCGGTATCCGGCCCAGATGACCAACTAATACGAGGGGTCCGATCCCAGCGTCCACTTGTGGACGTCTTATTTATGTAATCGATGCCAAAAAGTCTGATCATTTTGTGTGTGTTTGGTTGTATCGTGGGGAGAATTGATTTTGGGAGAAATGATTATGTAGAATTGGTTTTGGTTATAAGTAATTCTAACCAAAAGTGGTTTGTGTTTGGATACATTCATGTAAAAGTGAGTTTAACTATAAAAATGTGTGTGAAAATCAATTCTAGAATCAATTTTGGAGGCAGAATCAATTCTACTCGACAACAACCAAACATATCAGAATCAATTTTGGTCTGTAGAAGTGGAACCAAGCATACACGATGTATTTAGTTCAAAATTAATTGATGCAGCAGCTCTAAATGAGATTTTAGATACTTGAAATGTTTTATACAACCCTGCTATTGGTTTAAACCGCGCTGATAGAAGAATTGCTTTATGTGCTAGATTATTGAAAATCATGTAGATCTGCTTAATGATGACGAAGAGAAAAGGAAAAAGGAAGTTCAGGACAAGTTACAAGTTTTGAATGCCAAAAAACATAATCTGGTGTTAGTGTTGAAGCAGGTAAAAACATGCTTTGATCTGTTTTTCTTCTTGGTGTGTTCTTGTTGAATTTAATTAATCATGATTGGTTGCATTAATTGGCAGATTCTTAATGCAGAGGAGGAATTGAAGAGACGGAACAGTGTGCAACAGCAAGGGATTGCCATGCGTGGCCCTTCTGTTCCGCTTAAAGCCGATGGGACCAATGATACTGCTTCAGTTTCAAGGTATATGGCTCCAAGGTTGGGGTCTGAGGGAAATCTTGTAGGTGAAATGGATGGTGGTGAAGCTGATGATTTTACTAATAATAATATGCAGCATTCTCGCCTTGTACTTCGGACCAGTAGCATGTCTCCTTCTTCAGACTCCCCTCTTAGGAGGACCCCTAGTGGTCAACAGAACATGGTAATGCACATGGTTAATCACAATTAGTCATGTCACAAATGTTTTTCTATTTGTTTTGATTCTTTTATTTTGAGAATTGGTACTTTGGTTGGTGTTTTTGGCATGAATTTATGTATGAACACCAATTCTGACAGACTAGTTAGAGTTTAGTTATGCTTACATACGTGAGATGGATGTTAAAATGAAAGAGTGATACAGTAATGATCTCTAACGCACTTCCAATAGTCTAAGCTCCGAACGATTTCCTAACAGACTCTCCTGATCGATTTGTTATGTTTTCCTTATAGCTTCCTGGAAATTTGAATTACAGGTCAACACATCCTAGATAATCCGTAAATCAAAATTTAAAAATAATATTGCAACAGATAACAGATCGATTTGTTATCTCTTCTAGTGTAGACTCTCCGAACCTTGGCCCCACTACTCTGTCTTGCTAGTTGGACTCTATCAGCATGCCACTAACTAAACCCAAATACTCACCCAAGTATTAAATTGTGCCTGCCTGGACTTTGCACCTGTTTTAGCCCTGGCTGGTAGTTGTACCAAGTACCAAAATATGTTCAATTTGTATTCTTTGATTTTTCAGTGGCTAAATTGAATTTGAGGTGATGTTTCATGTATTCTGTTGCCTGATATCTTTTTTTGTTATGATCCGATGCTACAAACTAGCTTTTGTTACAAATGTTTTTTGTGCAGTTGCCTCAGCTGCATCCTATGTTACTCAACTTAACTTCCAAATACTTAATCTTATATTTCTCCTAATTTTAGTAGATACTTTCATTAGTAGATTAAGCCATTTTTAACTAAGTTGAGTCGAGGTCAATCTGGGAAGGAAGAGTGTCCCAAATTAAACCCATAAACACATGAATAATTTGTTCGCATACATGATTAGGGGTTATGTTTACTCATTACTTTTTCTATGAAGGTTTCAAACCCTGCTCGGGGAAGTTTCGCGGCTGCTGGTAGTCCATCACGTTTTGCTCAATCAGGGCAGCAGGGAAATCCGATGAACCTACCTTCCGTATCTGTGTCCGGAACTAGTTACATTGCATCATCCCCTTCCCCAGCGGCATCTGGTGGCACTTCAGTTTTTAGAGATGCGCGACATCCAAGTCCATGGAAGTAGAACCCTTTTCTTCCTTGTAGCAATGTCAATGTGTAAAAGTTATTGAGTTCTGAACTTCAGTTGCTTGCTGTATATAATTCTCAGAACGAGCTATGCTGCCTCTGTCTCTATGTACTGAAAATTCTGTGTATTTTGTTTATTTGTTTAGTGTCCCCCGGGTTGAGACAGGGAGGTACTTGGAGGACGGTCTAGCAAGATACCATAATGCCAAATTCTTTTTTGTCTACTCTGTTTAGCTTGATTTCAATGAAGTACATCAAAATTAATTGTCTTGTCTACTTTTATGAAACAAGTTAATTTTTATGTATCTCATTCACATATCAAATAATTTTAGATTATTGTCAAGTTTTATTCGTGATCTTTTAATCCAACGATGTATTTTGTAATATAGATATGGTGTGTAAACACACAATGTATTTTAGCTACATGGTCTCCATTTTCGGCTTTAGGCCCTACTTCTGATAACGAATATATGTTTTTAGAGATGCATGGCACCCAATTTTTACGCTCTATTTTCTGCTATAGTTGATGGTTTTGTCGTACAAAATAAAATTTTCAGAGTAGAGAAATTGAAGTTTTATTACTTAAGTTTCGATGAACAAAAGTCTAACTATATCTCTCATCTGCCTCATTACTATCCTAAATCATATTCACAGTTATCCCCAAAACTCAAACAATTAAATACAAATTTTTTCATCTTCTATACTGTATCACCACGACATCCACTGTCATCACCAACATTCGATACAAGTTGGGACTGAAACTCAGTCTCAAATTTAATCTCATCCTGACATCATCACCACCATTCACACAACCCCAACAAAAACATCAAGATAGCTGCTCTTTAAACGACCTCAACTTCGCAGCCAATCAGACTGTGACTCCCAATCGGCTATTTTTATGTAAAATTCAACTAGATCGTAATTTCCAACGGAATTTTTTCTAACAATGCGAGTAATTTTGAGGTGCCTAAAGAGCGACTATCAAACCTCAATCTGTCCAAATCTTGCATCACCAGGACCTAAACCCTTCTCCACCTCACAACCCGATTCCATAAACCTCAAACCCATATTCTCTTCACTCCCACCTTCCTTAACAAACTTAACAATCTCCTTATCAAAGCACACAACACTAAAACAAGCCATTTCAGGTGGAAACCAGCCACCACATCGACCTTTTGTAACAACTCAACAAAACTCTTAAATTTGCTTAAACAACCATCAACAAAGGATTCATCTTTTTTGGCCTGAGGGCCAAAACAAACGTAGAGACTAAAGTAATAAATAGTTCAGCCATGACTGTGGGTTAATCCAAGATGTTATGTTGTCCGTCTATTATTTCAGACTTAACATGAAAAATCAACACCTCAAACAGCCGTTACTTCTAATAGAATGATGCATCCCTACCGTATACTTAGGCCATACTTATATTCTATCATAAACCATATCTATAATCAAACTATTGACCTATCATCAATCATCACCAAATGTTCTAGCATAATTTGAGGAATATAAGTGCTTTTTCGGACCTGGATCCCCTGCTGTGACTGCTTCACGCAGTGGTTGATCTCAGCCATTGAACATTGATCCAATGGTTAAGATTGTTCTGCCAGTTTTCACACACTTTGATCTCAACCACTAGAATTTGATCGGATGGCCGACATGCTTTACAGCATCTGCTGTTACAGCAGGAAATCTGCTTCCGTGCTTTTTCAAATGTAAACACAGCAAAGTAATACAAAACTTATTTGTCAATGAGTAAACATAAGCTCCAACTCCAAGCAAAGTCATTTTCAACACAGACCAAACTCTTATCATAACATTTGTACAAAACCTTTCTTCGGTAAGGTAATGACATTTACGGCTACATCCATTTCCATTACAAGACTAAATTTGAGTACACAGGATATTTGAAGCTTTAAAGCTAGAAATATGACATTAAGAAACTTTCATTAGTACAAATCACCAGAAGAAGAAAAAAAATCATATAACGAAGCACAATAATTTCACACTAAAAATAGCTATAACTTGATAAACAAGTTAAAGCATAGCCATTCCAGCTGAATGACACGTATATATGCCTTAAGTAATCTCAAACTTCACAGTTTTAAACATTACATAAACATGTTGAATTACTATGAATGACCAAAAAGAAATGAAACTTCCACTTGGTCAAGACTGGATGTAATGAGGCAGTCCAGTATCATTTAATGAATCGGATACCCTTTTTACTTGTTACACAAAGCTCCGGATCCATCCCTCTATTAGTGCCGAATACTTAATGAACCACAAAATTTTGTTGAAGATAATACTAAATCCATTGAAAGTGTTCAGCATCATCAGCTTCAAGTCCAGCTCAGAGATCCATTCTGGAATGTTATACTTGGTTATAATGGTAAGAAAAGAAGAAGGAAAAAGACTGAATTCAATAAAGCAAAAAAATGAAGGTTGTTTTTAAACAGTGCCCCAAGGCCACGCAAGTATATGAATATGTTTAGTGATACCTGTTGAAGGCAGCAGAACTGATAGGAATTACACCTTCTGGAGATACAAGAGCATCAACTGGAATATCAGTTGAAGTAACTGGTATTACTCCATCATCTAGTATTTGTTGTGAATATGACAGTGCAACTACAAATCCAAAATGTGTTACTGTGATGCATTTTGTAGGCTTTATTCAACCAAAAATATATTGACTAGAAGGAAGAAATGCATACCAAGCAAGGGCTGCATCCAGTTCCGTGTCTCTGCTAGGTCCCGGTAATTTTTCAGGAAGGTATCATAGTAACTGCAGAAGGGGGAATATTAACTGTTAACAATCCTTGGACTATGATTTAATAGCATATGTGAAATAATAATAATAATTACTACAATACATTCAGAAAGGGAATTATTCCTTCTAGGTCCCAAGTGGGGGAGTGGCAATTGAAGCCAGAGCAAAGTCAACGTATTGACTGGCCAACACAAGAATTGTTAGCACTTGAAGGATTCGAACCTGAGACCTAGAGAGGAGCATACTCCTAGGTCCCCAAGCCTACACACCACCAGGCCAATCTCTAGCGATTCAAGGTGTATAGAGATTGAATACATTCAAAAAGGGAAATATTCCTTTTGCAATATAATTCTTTTTTTCATTTCAGGGTATAAGAAGTGAATCATCAAACATAATAGTTTGTGAATGAGTCGCTATTTGAACCTTTTAACAACCATTTGGTTCACCAAGATCAGTTTTGTCAAAGGTCGGTAATATTAGACAGGCCAGAATGATTGATTGTACACAAATATCTCAATCTCTGTAATATACAATACTTACGAAAATGGCAAAAACAAATAGGCATCAACAGACAAATGATCCACATCTTTCATTAAATCATGACATCAATATACAAAGTTAAGGAAATAAATCAAACAAAACAACACAATAGCACAGTAGAGGGCTTATGGTGGTGTAAAGGCCCACCTTCACACAAGGAAAAAATCCAAAATTACATTAAAATTTATATCTTATTATTTATAAGACTTTTCCATGTCAAATGATCTCACTCGAAGCAAGAGGAATTTTCAAACAAAGAGAACTTCTTAAGACCAATATTGACATGGAAAAGGATTGAGGTCTTATATTTGTTGGATGCTATTTTGGAGAAATTTATTGTAGATGATTTTTGTTACGTTTATTCCAAGTGTGAAATGTTTGAAGACAACAGCATTTTTAAGATCATAAAAGATAGATATCTTAGATTTGCAGGAAACAAAATGAAGCATATTTCCTTAATGAAATTTCAAAATTCCTTAAATTTTTCATTTTGTACTTATCTTCAATTTACAATCACTGTCGATAATGAATTTGATATCAATATATGAAATTTATACTATTGATCATTTTTAAATACTTCAATGGAACTTTTTCTATAGCAATACTAGAATTAATTTTTGTATGGTAAAAGTCTCCAAATCTAAAAACTTGTAACTTTTTAACCATTTATATGTGTATGATTCATATGCTTCACTCATAATTATAATCTAAGTGTTGCATGGATCTTTGATTAGTCTTTACACAACTGAGACTTTATACACTACAAGAGACAGATTGTCTGCGGACTGGGATGCTAGAAATATAAAAACATACCCTCCACCACGGCCTAGGCGTCTTCCAGATCTGTCAAATGCCAATCCTGGGGAGAAAAAAATAATTGAATTGATTAGCTATATGCAGGATTAGAAATCAATAATTAAGTAAGAAATGAGAAGCTTACCAGGTAAAAGCATAATATCAACTGGGTCATTCGCCTGCAAAACTGCACCAAAGAGATCTTTCAGACGGTTGTTGATATTTGTCAATCAAGGTAAGTAAAAAAATACATTAGATGGAAGTCAACCCTACAATACAAGAGTCGGAAAAACAACATTAAATGCACAAAATTTAATACAATTCCGAGACTTTGCTACTTATTTCTTTGTCGTTTTAATTAATTAATTATATTTGGAAAAAACCCCTTTCTTTTAGATTAGGATATGCAAATTATCTGTAAACATATATCATGTAGGATCTAGAGTTGTAGACTAGCCGATCAAGTCTTAAAACAGCTGGATGCTCATAGGAACATCACAGTTAAACAAAAATTAAGATTCAAAAAAGTTTAGCTTCAAATGATACCAGTATGAGTTGATGATGGTGGCATTTTGAAGAATATTCAATTTTGAACTTCAAGGTTAAGCACACTGTTTTTGAAAGTTGGCAGCGTCTTTGACAGGTTAAGTAAGATAAGAGAATTGGGCAGTAAATGAAAAGAAGAAATCGAAAAATGAAAGAGAGAGAAGTACCATCTTGACGTGCATTTCCATCAGCATCAACTGGAGTTGGTTCTAAAATGTTCATTGAGTTTGCAACAAGATCATCAATACGCAATATGTTAAGCATACGCATGTGACTATTTTTATCCTCCACTCGAGGTACATATAGTTTTTTATCACCTGCATTTGGTATTGAGAAATAAAACTCATTGATTTTGGACACATGGAATAAAAATTGGTTGACAAACTATGAAGCACTGAATCACGGATAGACACGACACGGACTGATAAGCCGACACCCATAATAATTTGAAGAAAAACATATAATTCAATATAATTATATGTGTCGGGGTGTCCGACATTGGGACACTGCTGTGCTTCAGACACATGAAAGTCTTGTAAGGAAAAGAAGAGAAGATGTGAAAAACATAGAAACATACATACCAGCGGGTGGAGGTTGCAAAATATGAGACAAAAGTTTGGAAGTATCAACTTCCCTTAAAGCACTGCAACTTATGTATGCGCATAACCCACGACTTGATTTAAACCACGGAGAACCTAAAATTATGTCCTGAATAGCATTGTCTGAACCAAAAACAAAGGAATTAACAACAACAACAACGCAACAATAAAAGATTATACTAGATGAAATTGGATTAGATTGTAGTACCTACCTTGTTGAGATCTGAGGGATGGGTCGATGGCTTTAAGGGTTTTTCTGACCTGAGTTCGAAGAGCTTTCTTCTGTTTGAAAATGGGGTCTAATTCATCACTGTTACAGTTCGTCGACGTCATCCTCAACAACACACCATACGGCTGCTGGGCGTACAACTGTCCACTCACTAACACACCTTTCGCGGCTGCTCTCATCTTGGAATCTGGATTGTGTGAGTTTAGGCGGTAAAGTTACATAACTTTGACTCAATCTCCTCCCTTAGATGAATCTCACATTCAAGATCAAGCCACGTGTTAACAAGAGAATAACGCAAATGTGTAAAATGAAACGATATTTGAACATCCATTTGGTAACAACTTTTTCTCTCATACTCACATTATTTTTTATTGTTTACTTTGTCTCTCTATTGCTATGGTTTCTGTGCCAGTACTACTTTTTCTTTGTAAATTTGATTGTCAAATAAGTTGTTAACAAATTGGTTGTTCAAATAACAAGTATGTGAATATCATTTAGACCAGAGCAATGATATTCTAACATCAATTTTTTTTTTGACAACAATTCGACAACCGGTGTAAAATGAATAAAAAATGTTTATTTTCTCCGGTTCCCAACTTCAATCCAAAATGTTAGTCCTGTTTCATACATACCACTCCCTTCCACCCACAAATTTTTGGAGTGCCCTATGATCTATTAGCTCTCATTATTTCTCTCCCTCAAGGGATAGCATAACTATCATTTAACCTCTCAATTTTCAATTTTTTCTTGCTTTTATGTTAATCGTTAATGGCTGTGTTCAAATTTCGAATAAAGAGGATGTGAGGGAAAAGAAGAGGAAGAGCTGATCGATTGAAGAGGATGAAGAAAAACAATAGGGAAGAAAATAGACAGAATGGAAGAAAAATTGAGTAGAAAAATGACACGTCATTGGTTTGGTTGGAAAAGATGAAACTTCAAATAAAATTAAAAAATTGGAAAATAATGTGAATTAGGCGTAAGAATTTTGCAGCTTCTAAAGGAATTTGTGTGCTAAATTATTGGTGCGTTTCATTTTAATATCAACCATAATTAATTTTTTGGTGTGTTTCATATTAATTTTTATTGTATTTTTTTTATAACATTTCCATCACCAACCTGAATTTCATGCGTCCTTTTAGTTTTAACGGTGAATTAATAGGAGTATCAAATTATTAAAAGCAATAATCAACCTTTACCAATGCATTTCATTTTAATTTTGATTGTGTATATTTTTATTTATTAAAAGTAGTGTCATCAACAATTTAAATTTTATGCACCGTTTCAATTTGAAAGGTGAATTAGGCGTTTCATTTACACCAACAATAATAGAAGTATCATATTGTTGAAAGAAATCATTAGCCATCATCAACTTATTTGATACATTTATTTTAGAGTAAATTACACTTCCCTCCCCTCAAAGATGCTTGAATTACATTTTCCTCCCCTCTTATGTTAAAATATACACTTCCCTCCCCTCTTATTCAAAACATATGAGAAATTTTTTCACTCCCCTCCCCTAAGAGAAGTTTGAATTGCATTCTCCTCCCCTCTTATGTTAAAATCTACACTTTACTCCCTCAATATTTTTATTTATTTATAATAATCTTGCAAAAAAATAATAATCTAACACACTTCCAAAAAAATAGTATTTCGGGTCTATTTTAATATAGTAAAAAATTGAATACATATTTTTTCCTATTTTTTATTCACAATTTCATTAACATGTAGTTTTAAACTCTATTATAAAATATGAAACAATCCAAAATAAAATTAAAATATGTGAAAAATTACTAAAGACAATAAAGCATGGTTATTTAAAAGTTAATTTTATACTCTATATTATAAAATCAATAGCAAAATATTTAAATTTAATTATCATTGATATTTAAATTATAAAACTGAATTAATTTTTCTTAAATGGTGGTTCAAAATTAATATATATCATAAAAATATTTATTTATGTTAAAATAGATTAAAGTGTAGTGCATATTTAATTATTAAGGGAGGGGATTGTAATTCAAACATATCATAAGGGAGGGGAGTATAAATTTTATTTTTCAAGGGATGAGAGTGTATATTTTAACTTAAGAGGGGAGGGGAGGGGAGTGTAATTCAAGCATCTTTGAGGGGAGGAGAGTGTAATTTACTCTTTATTTTAATATAAATATGAGTGATCTAGTGGCAAAAGTTGTGAAGTATTGTTATGTGATTCCTATTCGATTCCCTACGGACCCATTTTTTTGGAAGCAACAATATTTTAACAAAAATTGAGGACAATTAGGGTTGAGAATTGGGTTTGCCCACTATTCTTCAATAATAATAATAATAATAATAATAATAATAGATAGATAGATAGATAGATAGATAGATAGATAAATTACTCTATTATCTATGACCACTTTGATTCAAATGCCCTTACATATGACATTTCTTTTGTAACCAGCCCTGTTACAACCTTTAAAAGACCTTAGTGATTTATGCTTTAATGTTTTCAAACTAATATGCTTAGATGAATGCCTAATTTAATCGGGATGTTAGCATAATTGCCGGATGTGAGTTTAACTCCACATATGTTCTTCATTTTCATTATTTATTTATAAAGAAGTGTGTAGGTGTGTTTCAATATTAACTATATTATTGACTTGAAATGTATGAAATGAATTGTGTTTTGGATAGAGTTCACATTCATGGTATGATTCCAGGTTAGTGGTAAATATAAGACTTGTCCCTGCAATTCACAATTGAATCATACACTATAATCTTTTCTATCAAAATGATTGATTCACTAAAAAATCTTGTGAATCCATTCTTGCATTCAAATAATTTTTAGACATGTGAAACTTAATTTTTTTGAGGAGTTTTGTTTGAGCATAAACAAAGTTCTAAAGTTAGGGAGAGTCGATAAGTGTCAAATATTAGCATTTGTTGACCTATTTTGCACGAAATTTAATGTTGAAATTTTTTGGTTTTCTTGTTCTTTAGGGCATTTGTTTGAGGACAAACAAAGATTTAAGTTGGAGAAAGTTGATAAGTGCCAAAATACTGTTATTTTCACTGGCATTTATCGACTTGTTTTACAAGTAAATCATATTAAAACCCCCCATTTATTATATAAATACATAATATTTATAGTTTTTAGCCAAATAAGATGCTTTCACATATTTCTCTTCATTTATGTAGGTTCTTGAGCTGGAAAACAAAGACAAAACATAAAGTTCCATAATTATCAAAATTCATAATGTTGTTAGTTTTGTCTAGCGAATTTCACCGCCTAGCAAAGCTTCGTTAAGCAAGCAAGAAGCCCGCCTAGCGAATTAAATCATGTTAGTTTCACTAGGCAAGCAAGAGGCTCGCCTAACGGAAAACAAGAGGTTTAAAGAAAGCAACTCATAACAAATTGACCAAGAAAAGCTACTTTTGTCATGTCATAGCAGTCTCATGTTCAGACTATTGTCACCTTATCTACACATAAAGATAACAAAACTTAATGAAAAAGAAAATGCAGGTGGCAAAAGAGGTTATGGAAGCCCAAACATGGAGAAACCAATCTTATTGGTTAAAGGAGTGGCAAATGAGCCTATAAATAGATGATATCCTTCATTCCTTGGGGGAGCACGTTTTGGAGAAGAGAAAAACATAACCAAAACCTGTGGCGGAGCCAGGATTATTATAAAGTCTGGGTAAAAAAAATTTGCAACACATTTATAGGGATTTACATAAGAAATTGCAAGCAAATAAAAAAAAATCTAAAGAAATTGCCCAATTTATAAGGGGTTTATATAAGAAATTCAGGGAGATTTACATAAGAAATTGCAAAAAAATTAGGCCGGAGCCCGGGCAAGTGCCCGGGCTCGCCGGGCCTTAGAACCGCCACCGACCACAACCTTTGATTCTTTGCCAAAAGAGCTCAATAAACAAGAGAGAAAGAGAGAGTAATGTAGAGGGAGAGAAAGCTGAAGTGGAGGAGATTGGGGGAGCAACTTCGACGTCAAATCTTTCTACCTTTTCTAGTCTATCATTGTAAGGATATCATGTATAACTAATTCTCTCTGTTGTTGGGATTTAGTCTAGTGTCTAAGAATCTAATATAGATAATTATTATGACTGGTTATATATGGATTTTATTTCGTTATATAATCTTTAATTTAAATATGTTCTTAATGCTTTGCCGATAACGTAGTGTTTCACAATTGATCTTTTGATTTAGTCATAGCCTAGTAAACTTGACTATCTAAAGGACATGATTTAAATTATGTATAGATGCTATCACCCGAGAGATTGCAGGTAGGTCTATATCCATGTATAACTTTCAGAGCTTATGACATAGAAACAATCGACTATTTTTTTATAGATGCATCAGAAGTCAGTTGTTTCTATGGATCTCGTGTCGTTAATCTTAGCAGGGGACGAACAATGAGAGATAGGTGGAGTTATATTGACATAAGAGGAGTGTATAATCAATTAAAGAATGATATTAGACGAATAGTTCCTGAAGCTTAATCTCAACAATATAATCTCTCTACTCTTATGTTATCATATAAATTGCCAAGGCCAAATTCAAGAACAAACAAACTTTAAATTTTCATACTCAATTTTAGTTGTTGAATGGTTCTGATATTGCACAAGCCTCCGTGGATTCGATATTTTATTTTCGATAAACCGACTTACTTACTGCTGTACGAGGAAATGCAAATTCCTCTTTATCAAGCATCAATTCTCTATTCTACACCAGACAAGACATATTTTGTGATGAATGATTCTGATCACTGATTCAATCGATTCGAGATTCCGATTATCCTTTTCAAAGAATCAATTTTAGGGATGATTTTTCAATCAACGATGGAGAATAAGAATGAGTTTGAGGAACAATGATGGAGAATGAGAATGAGATTTTCGATTTCATAGATGATGGAGTTTTCGATGAAGAACAATATTTTTCACTGCATGCGAATGAATGATATTTTTCACTCTGAGATTTTCTAGCCAATGCTACATTTTCATGTAGTGAATGAGCATGAAGTTAAACAATTTTGATCATAATTGAGATATAATAACTTGAATTGCAGAAAAAAGTGCAGACTAATTAGCAAAACGAGGAACAGTTAATAGTAGTCATATAAACAAACAAATCCTAGACAAGTTTGTCCAAATGATCCTAGTGGGAGGGAGTTAGGCAGCCCAGACATGCTTTGAGTATAGGTATCGTGCATAGGAAACATGTCTATGCTTCCAACACTTTACCTTGCTCCTTGGTTAAAGCATTCACAATATCCACCACAAGCTAGACTATTCTTGTTGTTCCTGTTGGGCACAACCTCAAATTTCATTCATTCATCTACCTATGCTTCACTTCCTTTATCTGTCACAACACAAATATTGTTAGCATAAGCAATTACAATCATCACAATAACTACTAGAATTAGGAAAATACTACAAATAACATGTTTTTTTTACATATTATAGAATACTTCCTCTGGTCACAATTATAAACTAAAAATGCTTTTTAGGTTCATTGAATACATAATATATAAACCAAGTACATTATGTATTCATGAACCTAAAATGATTTTTTTGCTTATAAATGTGACCGGAGAAAGTATGTTATTTCCTTGAGATTCCACTATTTTGCCATATCATCCGAGGTTATTTTGATTTTAAATGTAAATGTAAATGAACGAGACAGTGTCACAATAATATTTGGATACATCAAAATTACAAAAAATCTCTAAATGTAATTTTCTCTTAGTAATTTCAAGGATCAAACTGACTAACATAAAACATATTTAAAGACCAAACTAACGATATA
>Ga0228710_1004523_pt1 | contig 21961 bp, 10 predicted proteins | sample MedpolnodulmetaG_FD_177995 | JGI IMG/M metagenome (GOLD analysis project Ga0228710, IMG submission 177995) | Root nodule microbial communities from Medicago polymorpha collected in Santa Monica, California, United States - pink nodules | ecosystem: Host-associated > Plants > Roots > Nodule...
AAGGATTATGAATGAAATCTAACCCCCTTACCTTAAAGAGTAGCAAACCTAGTTCAAGCTTCAATTTTGCTCCTATGGGTTCACCAATTCTTCTTCTCTAACCCTTTCCTTCTCTTAGCCTCTTTCTCTATCTTCTTCTCTTCACTTGAAAATGATTATTCTAACCTAGGTTTCTAAAGACAAACCTTATATAGTCTCTATAGTTGGGCCTAACCCAATTTGTATTCTAATGAGCTCATAATTCTTATAAATTAACCCCCTAGTTTCTATCCACTAACGGTTAAGTGTTATCGAATAACTACCGGTCAAAAATTAATTACCGCTACTGAATAGTAATTTAGTAAAAGTAAAGGTTATCACTATAAACACTTAAATCTCACCATAAAATTACCAGTTTACCCTCCACTCACAAATTACCAAAATACCCTTCTATAACGAAATCTACTAATCCTAACCCAAAATACACACAGAGGCAATTAATCACATACCACACAATTATATACACATAAAATCAATTAAATTAATCTAGCGAAAAATCGGGCTGTTACAGTTTGCATCTTTTATAGGGGGTTTTCAGCCTTATATGAAGTGTGAACAACAATTTTCTTAAAACATAGTGTTAAGTGTATTTTTTGGGCCCTAACTTTCTCAATGTTACAATTTTGGCCTTGTAAAAAATAATAAATTTAATCTCCTGTGAATTAACACATTTACAATACTCGTTACTTTCGACAATTTTGACTTATTCAACGTTGGTGTGACATCTCAATAACCAGGGCGCCTCTTTTTCTATAAATAAAAATAATTGAAGCTATAAATCTTATCCAATTACTAGCGTAAAAACAAGCACTAACATGTCAATCTTTATATATTTATTGAAAATTGATAATAAAATACTTAAAAATAATAAAATGAGGAGTAACATTAAAAGAAAAAAAATATTACACCAAAATATAGTTTCTTTTATATAAAGTAAAATTAAGATTTTTGATATTATCCAATAATATTTTCTTTTAAGAAAAAAATAATATTGGATAATATCAAAAACCATAATTTAAACCAAAAAAATATATAAACACCTTATTTTAATTAATATTGGATTGAATTTTTTTCTTCTAACTAGACCATCAACCCGTGCGGACCGACTAAAAAGACATCAATTCGTCTGTCTTTAATACTTGTCAAGAAAAACATATTATTCCAAAATAAAAGATAGTTTACATATAAGTCGTACCATTTTTTAAATTTAAAAATCTTTAAGAACGACTAAAAGTGAGTATTTTTGAAATGGGGGATCATTTCCGCGTTTGAGTAAAAATAAGAGACAAAAACGCTTAAAAACTAAAATAAGTAGAACTACGACTTAATAATTTAAAGAAGAAATCATTTTTATAACCATATAAATAATGAAATGGTAAAAGACACAAAAGAAGAGGATAAAAGTGACCTAAAATTATGAGTAGAAAGTAACTATGTATCGATAATTGAAGTAATCCTTAACCAATATCCCAAAAGTTGAGTTGATGGCAGCATCAAGATCTATAGCAACAAAAGCAATGTTTTTATTAAAAGCTTGATTTTGTTAACTTAGTTGCAGACTAAACAAATTATATACTTATTAAGTAAAGACTATTTAGAAAAACAACTACACAAAATAGAAATGAATTACAACAGTGCAACTACAACAATGTTTAAAAGAAACCACTATTTTAAAGAATGAATTAAAACGATTTATAATAGACTTATTTTAAAGAATGAATTAAAACGATTTATAATAGACTTATAGCCCTTGTATAAGGTTTTTGTTAACTAATGTCAAATGACTATTTAATTAATCTTTCAATGATTATTTTTTTTAGTAAATCTTTCAATGATTATTTATCTAATAAGTAACTTTTTTTTTGAAGGAATCTATTAAGTACCATTAAATCAACCATAATATCTTAGTCGTATCTCAGCTATAAAAAAAACTTTCATGAGACAAATCATTTTTTTCATCAATCATAATCTACCAAATGGTTCTTATCTCTACAAAAAAAAAAATAGTTTTTGTCTCAGCAAGATATAGGCTTGCACAATTTCCACCCATTTTACGATTTATGTACCATCATATCTGCTGAACTAACACATTGTAGCCTGCATAAATTTGGAGGAGATCAACTTTCCTGTGGAAACTATGCCGTCACAGATCAGTGAGCACTACCACTCCTAACTAAGATGTTTGAACACATCATATCCTCTTTGATTGGAGCAAGTTGAGAGCAATTCCTTCAAAAGAGAGTCCTGTTATACCACAGGTGAACAATGATTACACTTTATCTTATATGTCGTAATAGAAGCAAGTTATTTCAATGCAAGTTTTGCAACAGTTTTGCTGGCTGGGTTTTTTCTGTCTGCATTTTTTCTGTTTTGACAGCATTTTTGCTACTGTTTCTGTGTAGCAGAGTCGTGCTTTGTTAGGATCGGCTGATTTTGTGTTTTTGTGGGTGTGTGGATCAGTTGTTGTCAACTTTGTTTTTCCGCTTTTCGCGAGCATTTGTGCGTCCTGCACAGTCTCGTCATCAATAATATTTGATGTTTCTAAAAAAAAAAGTACAAAAAGTTTGGAGTTGAAAATTTGTTTATCAATTGTCTAGGACAAGCTATATCAAAGATACATTGATACAAAGTGTGCTACATAAATAACCAATAAAATGGTATTGAAAAGGACACTTGAGTAGTTAAGCCCTCCACAAATTCATCTTAAGTACACACAGTCATTTCCAATAAGATGATATTGAAAAGGCAAACCACATTTAATCATGTAGTGGAAGCATGTATTCAAATTTTTTTCTAAATCATAGACATAAAATGGATGACAACACAAAGATGTCCTTAAGTTGCCTGTCATGCATATTCTATTTTAAGGTCATTCACAAATTGATACTAAAAAAATAGTTTGAGATATTAGAGAATAATGTGATGCAAATCATGCATCACATAAGTAAATCAGAAAATAAGAAAAGCTGGAAGAAATTAATCAGTTTGAGATATCACTTTCTTAACATTGAAATATTTAATGAAATTCTCAATGAGCATGTTCTTCAAGATAGCATTGTGTAGAAAGTAAATGAATCAAATTATGAAGTAACCAAAAAGGTTCACATCTCATGGAACAAATAGCTTCAACAAATTTGGAACATAAATGGTAACATATTTGGCTATTATATTACCTTAAAATGATATCAAATGTACCAAATCAATAGAATATAAAGAATAACCCCATCACTCCAAAACTCAGTAGTTGGTTATGCATACTTGTCATTATCAATTAAGACAAAGTTAGGAATTTAAAACTAATGAGAAAATGCAAATGATTTCCAAAACACAACATATATAATAGGAAAAATCACTACAAATAGAACTTAAAATTTCAAAACATGGATATCCATGACCTACAAAACTAACCAATCTCAAAGGTTCATTACTTACCATTCAGATTCATTATAACATACTTCAAACTTGTCTCCCTTTTCATCAAAATTCCAGATAGCTTACCTTTCCCTTAAATATCTTACGGTGGCAAAGTAAATTGGTGCATCCATCTTCAGAATTAGGATACTCAAAACACGATTTTTGATTCGGATAATGCCCAATGTATCTGTATATGACATAGTTTGGAATGTTTCCCTTCCCAAAACAAATGTAATTGGTGTTGCAACAAACAAAAGCATCTGAAGTACAAATATCACAACCTAAATATGCATAAGAAAACACATTAATCTCATAAATTCGTATATCAGACTCAAAAGTGGGAGAACAAAGAGCTTACAGATACATACAACCATGACTAAGTCAATTTCAACACTGCCAAAAACAACGCCAGTATATGCACCAACGTAGACGACAAAATCAAATTCGTTAATCAGAGACTAACCAGCCTAGGAGCGCTGCAAAATTAGATTTTTTATGCATGTATTCCTCGAACGTAGATCCTCCACAACCGGTTTATATACGACTATTTCTGCTAAAACAATATACGACATTGAATTAATCTTACAATTGCTATATTACATAAGAAGAGAAAATAAAAACAGCCCTAATCATTGCCTAGCCCCATAAAAAAAATTGTCACAAACAAATAGTTAGCTTTAATTTTGTTCAAGTATTTATAACAATGCATTCAACAAATTTTCTTGATGTGATTGGGCTGCAATTCATAAACATTTGCAATTGAGTATCAAATTTAACCATTTTCACCATTGTTGTGAACAATTCTAAACGCAGAGAAATTAGTGAAAAAACCCAAAGAGAAAATCATCATGGCTTATCCATACATACTGGTGCATGTGTTAACTAACCAGATGATATTTTCAATGATCGTTCTTTGCTTCTTTCAGTATGTCGTGAACATAATTACTGTATTGTATAGGAAAATAGGATAACTTAGATTAACAGGAAGGATCTGTTTTTTCAAACAAACAATAAAATAGGATTGGATTGGATTTAGGAGTGACCTGTTGTTTTTGATTCATAAACATTTGAAAATAAGATTTTGATTAAATTAAATAGGGTTAATTAAATAAGGGTAATAGGAGAATAGGATAATTTATTAAGCAAGGATTGAATTAATAGGAGCGATCTGTTTTTTCAAGAAAATAGGAGCGATCTGTTAACAAAATAGGAGCGATCTCTTATTTCAAAAAAATAGGAGCGAAAATAGGATTGGATTGGATTTAGCCTGTTGTTTTTTATTTCAGAAGCATTTGAAAATAACATTTTGATTAAATTAAATAGGGATAATACAGTAAAATTAATCAGTAAAGTTAGGTTAAATTTAAGGCAACATTTTGCGTTCGGGTTAACTTTAAGGAATAAGAGATTTTACTCATTTCCTTTTTTGACATATACAATGATCAAGTATTTTGGCAAATAAGATTGAAATTAACTCTTTTTTTAAAATGACATCATTCTTATGAAGCTATGGAAAAAGATTTCCAAGTTTGAGTTCAATTGGAGCATCTACACCGCCGGGAACGAAAATTTTGTTCTTAGCTGCTAAATTGTGGGTCCAAGTATCTTTGTGTAGGCCCCACATATTTCTTCTCTCATTTTCATTATTCCTCTTCTCTTCCCTTTTCTTACTTTTTCTGGTGAAGCCACTGCTAGAACAGTGTTCTGGGAGAACTTTTCTCCACGGTGTCATCCAACTCATTGATTTTCAATGCATGGAACATAAACATATGTTTTTGTTGGCTAAGAACACTAAGAAAGAACATGTGTTGAAGATGCTATTAGTATTATTTAGAAAAGAAAAATATAATTCTTTATGTAAGTGATATTTGAGTCAAAATCCTCTCGAACTTCAATCCATCACTCTAAATTGTACTCATTAATTTTTAAAATTGTAGCGGGAGCATTAAGCATTGTTTTAGGTTTTAGAAATATTTGTGTTATTTGAATGTGGTTGTGGTATTGCCTAAAAAACTAAAAAAAAATATAAATAATAGCTTTGTTATGTAAATATCAAATTTTATACGATACACATAATATCCTTTACTTCCATTACATGTCTTATACACCATGCATCTTATACACCTACCATGGTGATTCCAAAATACTCCATAAGAACAAAGAGACGTATTCGATGTCTTTAAAAAATCTGATCAATGATACCAACATATAAGTAGTCGTAATCGTAATATAATAGTATTTGTCAATCCAACAAAAAAAAAATCATAGTAATGGGAAAAGAAGCACAAAAAACAATGGGGGAAGCAAACCTTCACAATGTTCAGGGAAATCTCCAAAGAAGGGAGCAACGTTATCATAATTCAAGTTAGTTAGCTCGCATTTGGTAAAAAAAATAAAAAATTATCTTGGTTTTGAAATTCTCAAATTGATTTAAGCTCAGTCCAAATTTTAAGATAAACAAAATAAAATAAAAGATCAAAGATTTATTTGATTGCACAAAAATGAAATTCTAAAGAACAAATGATAACAGTTCTATTCTTTCTTTAGAAAAGAAAATAGCTCTATCCCATCCTATAAATAACTCATCTATATATACAGTAACTGCATCAATCTATAATAGAAAGATATATGAAACCTATTTAACTTTAACAAACTCAATCTAGATATACAGTCGTATTATTCTTCCCAACCTCAAAGGCAAATGTTGGTATAATGCATCATACAAATTGCAAGCTCGACAAATGTGTTCATCAGACCATCCTCAAGTGCAAAAGTGATTTTCAATCAATGATTAGAGCAAATGCCTGATGAAAGCTCCCTGCAGCACCTTCCCATATCTGAAAGATGAATCAGTTAAAAAATATCAGGATACAAATTTCCAAATCTATATAGTATCATTACAAGTTTTAAAGGTTAAAAAGCAGATGGAAAGAAATAGAAAAAAGAAAAAACTTAAAGCAGCATACACAGGTTAAATATAAGAAGCAATATCAAACAACTCCGTATACAAAGAACTGCCAAGCTAATTCAATTACTGTAATTCTACGTCTAATTGTGTTAGCCAGCAATAATAATGTTGCATGTCCTAGTGAAGTCTTATCTAAGATTTCAATGAGCCGTAAATGGGGTACATATTATAAGTTATCCAACAAATGTGACTGGCTAACAGTAAACCGAATTCTAAAATGTGTTACATACACCAATTTTCAGAACTTAAACTTTTCACCAAAGCTTTTTATTTGGATTTAAAGGAGGTTCTCCAAATAAGCATTATCACATTCTGGCAGTGGTGAAAACTCATTATTGCCATCAATTCAAGCAGTTGTAAAATGATTTTGTGACCAAAGGTGTTTGGGATTTGAGATAATTCAGGTTCAACTTGTGTGTAGGGACCAAAAAAATACATACATATATATTAACATAAATCAGCATCATGCATACCATGCAAATGTGAGGGACTAATTTGACCACTCTTACAATTTCAAAGACCAAAACGTTAATTTACTCCCAAAAAAATTTGAGATAATTTCACAGTTTTACTCCCTCTAGTTATCTGGATCATGAGTAAGTGCTTTAATTATATATAACACATAGTTATGCATCGCTTTCCTGGATGAAGAACATTACACAAGTTAATGAGATAATCTCTTCAACTCTCAACCAAAAACACTCAAGTCGGTAAGAATAAAAAGGAAGATCCAATTGGGTTAGTTCCCTTCAATCTGACAACTGTTCGCAAAAAACCCTACACCACTATGAGAGATAATAGGGAAAGGAGGATTTAGAGCCGGAAATGGAAATTGTTTTCTGGAAATTATGTGTTGGGTCACAAATTTTGGGAGTCAACTGCTCATGGTATATAAGAAAGTGATAGAAAAGTCTACATTTTCCTCTGTTCTACATTAAAGAACAAGAAATTCACTGGGCCAACTAGCTGCATTTGTGTACCATGTGGTGATATTAATTTACCAAAATACATAGTAGTTGCCACAAGACTTTTGCACCTAATGAAATGCAAAATATCATGTTTTTAGTGAATCCCAAATCATGTTAGAAAACATGATTCTGTCAATGCAAATGGGAACTTCCAAACATAATAAAGAAAAAAGTTACTCAAATCTCATTCACAATTAAGACTGGATAACTCAAATTTACAAATGTCTATGTATGATGACATATTATGCTACAAAACTCACTGTAAGTTCATGCAATATCTAGTTATTATCGAACAACCAAAACTAAAGAAGCAAATTAAGAACGCAAATCACACAAGACTGTTTTTGTGCATCTTGCACTTCTACTTGAGAATAATATTAGTTGTTTTAAAAAAAAAAATCATACAAGACTATTTTCTTCTAATTTTAGATTGTCTCAAAGATCAAACTCATGATTCATGAATACGAAGTTTGTGATCAGTTAATAATAGAAAGACAGTGGTTCATTGACAAAGTTGATTTTAATCCTTCAACATGAAAATACAAGATCAAAGAAAATTTAGAAACTTTAGGTGTATGGTATCATGTAATTCAACCACAATATGATTGAAATCTGGTGACATACATCTAAAAACAATATACAGCAACTAATAGTGCAGATTAAACCCAATGTTAGTCATTTTTTATTTGATGCAGAACTAAGAAATTGAGAATGGATTGAGGGTGAGAGTTCACACCTTATACAAATAAGGAGATACAGCTCATTCAAATTTAAGTTGACACATTCCTGAGGCCCTTGGCACATCAGATAATGTTTGGAGAATGTCGTACTTCTTCTTTAGGTCCAATGAACTATCAGCAATAATCATCATTGTCTTTAAAACGAGTCCTTTTTGCAAAACAAGCTCAACAAATGACACCTCATCTGGAAATCCTTGAAATTCATTAAATTGAATAAAGGTCAGGTGGGATACGAGACAATTAGGAACACTTGGCAGGGTAGCCCATCCTAAAATTGGTGACTGTTCCTGAAAGCAACAAAGGACTTGAATAAGATGCAATATTCATTTTTTTGAAAAGGAATAAGATGCAATATTCATAGTAATGAATTAACCTTGTTATATATTAAATGGTATACTGTGCAATAAGATGCAACTTCGAATTTGTGCAATCTATTTCATAAAAGTTGGTTAATTTCACATCAAAGTTAAATTGACCAAATTCAGGTTGGATTAAACAAACCTTGTCATTCTGAATTATTAGAACTTGAAGCATGGGACATTTCTGAAGCAAGGTGAGCAGAGAATTTGAGTTAAACCAGGGAAGATTGAGCTCTAGGCGAAGCAAATATTGAAATTCTTGAAAACGTAGATCATGGGGTTCACCAAGCAGCCACTGTTTGTACACGTCATCAAGTAACAATTAGTACAAAACAATATCTATCTATCTATCTATCTATCTATCTATCTATCTATCTATGAATAAATCATGATTATTAGAGATATAGTTAGTTACTAGTTTATTATCAGTTATTAACTTACTCTCTAATCTCTATGTAAATGATGATGTAAATATAAAAAAACTAAAAAAAATAAAAATAGAAATAAAAAAATTTAACCTTGGTTGTTGAAGGATTCAACACCAGATGTTTAGTCCCAGAGAGAGCACCAAGAAGGTTGTGTAAAGGGATGACAGAACCAAACGATTGGGGAAAGACATCAAGATACGCTTCCACGACATTGTGTAAGTTGTACATGCTGAAAGCTTGGCCAAATGTGATCCGGGTAATGTTAAAGTACTCAAGATCAGGCGCATTTATTTCAAGGTAAACCCCAACTTCATCCTCATTGGCAATTTCCAACCTTCTTAAGGAAGGTGGGACACAAACTTTGTCCAAGCTTTGCGTAGAAAAACAAAGATTCAGAGATTCAATGATGGGGCAGCCACAAAGAAGTGCATTCACGTTAGACACTTCCGCATAACCCATGCTGATTTGTAGCGTCTTTAATGATGGCAAACTAACCACCATGGAGGGTTTGATGATTACATCAATTTCACCATAGAGACTGATGAACAAAGAAGTAAATGTTATATCACTGTTCAGAAAGCAAAAAATCAAATATACTAGTTTTTTATTTTGGACATAGTCCTCTAAATTTTATTTTATTTTCAAGAATTTAGTTCTCTAAATTTGTTCATATCTAATTATTGTGTAACCCATGTTGAATGTAAACAAAATTATTCATGGACTATAAACAAAACAAACACTAACTCCGGTCTTATATATAAGAGAAAATTAAGTGTTCAACGTTAAGTATGCATGCATGCATGCCTGAGTGAGACGAGGTTAGAGGAAGTGAAGAGTGTTTGAGGTAGGTTGAAACTGGATCCGTGATGACAAGCATATAGAGTAAGGTCGAGTTCCTCAAGGTAGGGCCCAATGGCGGCACGAACCCACGACTCAACCGATAAAGTTCGATACTTATCACAAAAAAGAGAATGAGAACAGTTGAGAATCATCTTCCTAATGCCACGTGGATTATGGAGGGCGAGGAAGACGCTGTTAACTAAAACAGCGAAACTTCTGAATGCATCTAACTCTTTGGATTGATCACATCCGTGAGATTCGTCGTCGGCGAAGTCCAGAACGGAGAGATGCTGCCAGAGGTGTCGCCAGCGGTGAGATAGACGGCTGGTTGTAACGGCGGTTTTGGTTGGGAGACGTGATAGGATGTGGAGAAGCACACCGTCTGGTAAATTACTGATTCGATCTTCTTTGATTTCTTCTTCTTCTGGTTTTCGTTGTCGTTTGGATTCCGACGCCATTGATGGGATTATCGTGAAACCACCGTCCCGGACTTTATTTCCTTTCCTAGTTCGCTTTTCGTTGCGTTAAAGGGTTTTACTCTGATCGCAATCACAATAGTTTGTATATAGAAATTCTATAATAAAGGGTTTTAACTTGGGCACTCACGTGTATCCGTGGTCTTTCTTTTTTTTATTGTGCGTAAGATTATCAACTAATTTTGATAGAAATTTTGCGCTATATTTTTTTTTTTTTTTTATAATTGGTCGGACGGTGGTGATGGGAATAACAAAAAAAATCAACACAAAATCTTTCCAAAACCTACTATTTACTTTACTTAATTTTTATCATATCTATAAGAGAATATTTTAGAATTTTATTATAATTATTGTGACTACAACTTATATAGTAAAAGATTATAGTATCGATACTAATATTAACTCTTTTCAAATAGAGTTATGATAAAAACTATTTTAACTAGGGGTGTTCGCGGTGCGGTTTGGTTCGGTTTTGAGGATAAAAGTCATTCGAACCGCAAGATAATTAAGTATGTGTTTGGTTTGTTTCGGTTGACTTTTAAAATAAAAATCGAACCAAACCAAACCAATCCAATGCGGTTTGGATTGGATCAGTTGGTGCGGTTTTTTAGACAATAATTTTTCTTTTGTTTTCAACATTAAAATCAAATTAAAAAGCTAAAACACAACAGATTTTCAGGAATGTTTTAAATTTCATCCAACATTACATTTAATTTTAATCCAACAATGTTCTCAACTACGTAGACCAAATTTAAACACAGACAAAAAGTAATCCTATTTCATAAGAAATACATAAGACTAATTTTTTTATCATTCCCTAAGAGTACAAGTAATCCTATTTTTGAAAGAAAAAACAAAGAAGAAACTTAACAAAAGAAAAAATATGTCATTTTATTAAAGTTTTCATTGAGTTTCTATGAGTATTGGTCCAGGTGATATATATTTAATTAGTGTTTTTCTTATATTGCGGTTTGGTTCGGTTCGGTTTGGTTAGTAAAATCTAAACCGCAAACCGAACTAAACTATGCGGTTGAGTAAAAAATTGATCTGAATACATCCGAACCAAATGCGGTTTTTTGCGGTTTCGGTTTGGATTGGATCGGTTTGCAGTTTTTCTATTGGATTAGTTCGGTTTTGAACACCCCTAATTTTAACTAACGAAATGCACAATTAAATTTTTATAAAAATGCAATTTTGGATATATTATTATTTTGCAAATTGTTTTAGTTTTACACTGGCCACTCAACTATCCAGAATTGGCCAAGCTCAATAACGCAACTATTTATTTCATCTTCCTCATTTCATTCATCTTAAACCCTAAATCACGTTCTTCGTTCTCTCCCATCTCATGAGCGTTGTGCTAAGTGCTCAAAAGTGATATATTTCTTGTGTTAGTTTAGGCATTTTTAGTGACTTGTTCTGCAAGTTATCTACGGAAAAGCTCAAATTCTATGCATTTATGCTTTACGTGCCTTATTCTGCCCCTTTTTGTGCAAGAAAATACAAGTAAGGACCAAAAATCAACCAAAGTGCAAAAGCTCACTCGCTTCAGGTGAGTTTTTGGCTTGAAGCGAAATTCCTCCAGAGCCAATTCGCCTAAAGCGTGTTTCAAGCCAGAGCCAGAAATCAAGCTAACTCGCTTTAAGCGAGTTTTATCCGGAGACAAGACGCCCCAAGCGTGTTTCAAGCGAGTCAAGCAAGTTCAAGAGGATAAGGGACACGTGGAGCTCATCCATTGGAGCAGAGCATATTTCATGCAACTCGCTTCAAGCGAGTAAACTTAGCTTGAAGCGAGTTTGTCCAAAAGCAGCCATGTAAATAGCTTTCTTTCTCTTTCCAAAGGCATCTTTTACTATTTTATTCATTTTCTGGTTTTTAGAGAGAGTAGGGTATTTCTAGAGAGAGAAACACAAAGCAAGGGTGTTAGGAGTAGATTCTTCCCAAGATTTGTTGAGACATCATGAATCTTAGCATGAAATCTTCATCTTTCTTCCATCTTTTGTAAAGCTTTCATAGACGTATGTAGCTACATCTACCCTTGTGGATTTTGGGGTATTCAAACAAGCTATTATGTAACTTTGATCATTTAATACAAGGTTGTAGCTTATTTATTCAATATTGTTATTGTTCTTGTATTTAATGTTTTATCTAAGATTTGAAATGTTATTGAAAAATACTTTTGAATCTAGGGTTTAAGTTTTGATAATCACTTTGTAATCAAGAACTTAATGCTATTGGATCGTTTAATAGATTGAGAAATCGTCGATTAAACGATACGATTGAACTCATAAGTTATTTAGACATAAATAACGATTGAAATCATGACATTATTTAGACATGAATAATGTTGTTGAGTGATTGCGATAATATCGTTTAAAAAGCTAGAATCCGTTATTTGATCGTGAGATTGCAGTTGTTACGCTTGGTTGATTAACTCTAACCCAAGCAAAATGGCCCTCTCTCGTCTCCATTTATTTTCATGTCAAATAGTTAATATAGGTTTACACAAACAAACTTTTAAAACCAAACACTTAAGATGATAAATGTCGTTGAAATGCATATGGTATACGCTAGTCCTTATGGAAACGATCCTACTATACTCACGTGTAAATAGGAAAATGACTTGTAAAAGTCTTACATCACGCTGCCACCGGATCATCACACATTTCCTTCTTCCCTCTTCATTTATTCCGTCGGAACTCCTGCACCATGTTGCCATCTATCGTTGGAGCTCTTGCAACAATCTTTGTTGTCAAAGATTTTGCTACCATCGCGACTGTGATTTCCTTGATTAATTAGGTAACATTTTTTTTTCTGTTAAACTTTTTTCATCAACATGTTTGTGTTCATGAAGTGTTTCTGAATTTGGGGAGAGGATTCGGTGTCTTTGGCTTCAGTGCCTTTGATAACTTGTAAGATGACAAAATTTCCTTGTGGTTATACTATTCATTGGTTCTGTCTCACCTATAGATTTTGGTTAGTAGCGTAGCATATGACTGATAAATATATTAATTGAGCAGAAAACTACAACAAGAAGTTTTCATATGCTAATCGCTGCATGTAAGTAATATGACTGATTTATGTTAATATATATGGATTTTTTTTTTGTCCCTACACACAAACATGAATTATCTCAAATCCCAAACACCTTGGGTCACAAAATCATTTTGCAACTGCTTGGATTGATGGCAATAATGTGTTGTCACCACTGGATTGGTCGAATCTGGAACTGGGAAAGCTAAACGATGTTGGAATGCTTTAAGAAGCTGATATTAGAGTTGGTATAAGTGGCGTTCGAGGAATGCAGGTGCTGCCGAAGGATTACGTCTGGTGCGCGAGCATCAGTGTTACCGAAGGATCTCATCAATGGTATAAATATTAACTTTGCATTTAATTGGATCTCTAGATTCTAGAAAAGTTCTAAAATATATAGGAAACCTCTTTTAACTTGTTCATTGGTTTTTCTGACAGATATGCTATTCCTACAAGAACACCGCTTTTGGTTTCAGAGTTCTTGTATGAGATGTATGCATCCTTCTATGGAGAACCTGCATACAATGACTGGTTTTTGGCTCTCTATAATGTTTTCCTTTCCTCACTTCCCGTGATCGCACTGTGTATTCAACCAGGACTTATCTGCTCAATATTGCCTCCAATTTCCTTTGTTATATAAAGGAGTGCAAAATGTCCTTTTCAACTGGCTTCAAGTACTAAGTTGGATGCTTAACGGATTCGAATTACCTACGGAAGAGATATACTCGGAACAACCATTTATACTTGTGTTGTAAACTTACAAATGACATAGCTCTAAGTTACTTCACCTTGATTCAAAAAAAGTTCACCTGGGGTTCCATTATTTTTTGGTACATTTTTCTCTTAATGTATAGAAAATTCATCAAAAGATTTTGGAAAATGCTTACAAATTCTTCAAAGCTCTTGGTCCTTCACCCTCCTATTGGATAGTGACATTCTTTGTGCTGATCTCAACCCTTACACCGCACTTCTCATACAAAGCAATTCGGTTCTTTCCAATGTATCACTATTTTTTTACCAAATGCGAGCTAACTAACTTGTATGAAGATAGCACCGCTCCCTTTTTGGGGTTCTAATCTCCATTTTCATTGGAGATTCCCCAGGACATTGTGAAGGATTGTTTCCCCCATTGTTTTGTGCTTCTTTTCCCATTACGATGATTTTTTTTTTGTTGGATTGACAAATATCATGATATCACTGATCAGATTTTTCAAGACTAAACCATTAGGATTTCCTTGGTGGTACTTCCAAGACTTGTGAAATGGATAAAGATGTGTTTTGGGTCGGTTTATAGTAAATTTGAACTTTGTAGATGTAAGAAGAGGATAAATGTGACTCCAATAAGCTAGTAGTATTTAGAAATATATATTCTTCATGATGTAGGCTATCGATTATGTGAAATATATATATATATATATATATAAAGGTGCAAAGAATTATATGATGGCACTAAAATAAAATTCTCAAGAACACATAATAACACTGTTCTATTCTTTACAAAAGAAAACAGCTCTGTCCCATCCCAACTTATAAATAACTCTTGCTTCTATATATACAGCAACTGCTTCTATCTTTGACCCAAAAAAAAAAAGTAACTGTTTCTATCTGTAATGCAAAAGAAGGTATATGAAACCTATGTAACCTTAAAAAAGCCAAACCAGATCTACAGTCCTACTTTCCTTAAAAAAGCCAAATGTAGGTTCTATGCACAATGGAGAGGAATCTGATCAACATATTCTTCTAGTTGGGATGAGGCAGCAAGCGATTCCATCATGACTATGTGCAAAGACAAATAACATTTTCATGAGCCTATGCACAAACTACGCAATTTCAAGACCAAAACAATAATATATCAAAATATATTATCTGTGTTTAATGATTTTGTCCGACAATTGGTTTGCCTTGGCAGCTAAGCGTGCAGTTGAACCGACAGTCATTGGCTGCAACGATATTTGCTGGACCATAGCACAGTACTCGGGATCCTCGGTCTTCCCTTCATATCTTATCCACTGTACCATTTCGTGATACATTGGAAAGAACCGCATCTGAATTGCTTTGTATGAGAAGTACGGTATAAGGGTTGAGATCACCACAAAGAATGTCACTATCCAATAGGAAGACGAAGGAGCAAGAGCTTCAATGAAGACTGCGTAAGCGTTTTCCGAAAACCTTGGAGGAAGTGATCCATAGATTATGAGAAAAATGTACCAGAAGAAAATGGAACCCCAGATGAAAAAATGTTGGATCAAGGTGAAGTAACTTATAGATAGTGCCATTTGCAAGTTTACAACCCAAACTACACAAGTGTACATGGTTGTTCCAAGTATTTCTCTTCCGGCGGTTCTTCCCTCGTGGTCAAAAGCTTGGAGCTCCATGGCTTTGGTGCAGAAGAAGAAAATCAATAAGGCGCTAAAGAATCCGTTAAGCATCCAGCTGAGTACTCGACGCCAGCTGAAAAGGACATTTTGCACCCCTTCTTGATATAACAAAGGAAACTTGAGGCAGTACCGAGCAGATACGTCTTGGTCGAATACACCAAGAGCGACCACAGGAAGTGATGAAAAGAAGACGTTATAGAGAGCTAAAAACCAGTCGTTGTATGCAGGTTCTCCGGAGAATGATGCATACACCTCATACAAGAATAGAGTAAAACCAAATGTGACATTCTTGTAGAAAAAATAGCATATCTGTCAGAAAAAACAATTACCACGTTAACAGAATACCAAACAGTCATTCAGATGAACTTCACTATAATCTAGAGATCCAACTATAGGCACAGTAATATTAATACCATCGACGAGATCCTCCGGTAACACCAATGTCCATGCACTAGAAGTAATCGTTCCAAATATCGGAATTGTGCAATTGCAATATCACTAGACATAACAGCCTGTGGAATTAGAAGGGGAAAAAAGATAAAGTTGTTTAGAATAAAGAAAAAAGTAAAATTCAATGAAAGAAACATAAATATTGTGTGCATTTATGCAGCACCTGCATTCCTTCAACGCCACTTATACCAACTCCGATATCAGCTTCTTGAAGCATTCCAACATCGTTAGCTCCATCGCCGATAGCTAATGTAGTTTTCCCGGTTCCAGATTTGACCAATCTAGTGACCTTTAAGATAAAAACTAGATAAATTATTTCCTATGAAACACTCACACAGACACTGGACACAACCCTAACACCAGTAATAATTTGAAAAAAGAGAATAAATTATTTCTAAAATGTTACCATATTTTTTTATCAGGACCAATATATAAACACAGGATCTTTCAAAAAAAAAAAAATATGAACACAGGATAGACTGAAAAATACCAGCGCCTTCTGTTTTGGCGATGAACGACAACAAATAACAGATGCACAACGAATAGCAAGCTCAAGAAACATGTTCTTCAAATCATCCTCAAGTGCATAAGCAAGTGACTTGCCATCAATGATTAGCGCAAATGCCTGCTGAGAAAACCCTCTGTGTGCACTAAGCTGTGCAGCACCTTCACGTAACTGAGAGAGGACACTTTGCCTTGATGTCTAAAAGATGAATCAACGGAAACAAAATCAGGATACAAGTTTCCAGCTCTATACAGTATCATCACTAGTTCACTAACATACTATGAAATCATAGTGAAAAACTTAAATCAGCATAAAGGTAAAATATACCAACTACCAAGCAATATAAAACAACTGAAAGTATACCAGCTTGCACTGTCATCCTTGTATCCTTAGAAATAGAAGAGTAATGCTAAGCTTATGCAGTTACGGTAATTCTTAACATCACTTTACTAAAGTGTTTTGTTCAGAACATCAGAATGGAATCTTTTTTTTGGGAGAAGAAACCAGAATGGAATCTAAGTTCAAAATGTCAGCATTATAAAGCAGATTAAACCGCCATTTCTACTATAAGATATGTTACTAGAATGTTGCGATGTTGAAGAGAACCAACTTATCAACACACTCACTGAAACTATACATTATATGCTCTATATACAAGCTACACCATGTTAGATAATAAACTATATTAAGATATGAAGGTTTTTTTTACCTTGGTAATAGCTATTTTGTCCCCATCTTTCTCCAGTGCTTGAATTTCTGGATTGTCCAAATGAATTATAATCTGTTTCATTCCTTGTCTGAGCAAACTACAAGCAAAGCTGCAATGGTGTATTTATGTCAGTTAACTTGAAAGGCAATCCTCATGGGGTGAAACCTTTGTAGCACTGACACTTCACATTGAAGGAGTGTCCGGTATCCAACACCGGCACAACATCGACATATGTGGTTAGATTCAATTATTTCATTTTCTTAAATTATTACCGGTGTCGATGTGTCAATGTCGTGTCAAGCGTGTGTGTCAGTGCTTCATACGTGAAGCCATAGTACAAAAAATAGTAACATTATATTACTAAAATATAATACCCAATATTGATTGCAGTTTCCATTTTATCGCCAGTCAAAACCCAAATCTTAATTCCTGCTTGGGCAAGCTTGTCAATGCAATCAGGAACCTTGCAAAAAAAAAAAGTACAATATAGACATGATTACTAGTTCCATTCCAATAATAATCTTCATAAGTAAAACATGATTTTTTTATTATAACTCACCCCATCTTGGAGCTTGTCCTCTACAGCAGTAGCACCAAGAAGGATTAGGTTCTTCTCAATATTATCCGATACTTCCTCAATCAGTGTTTCCCGATCTGCACTAACTAAATTTTTGGCCTCAGAAAATGTGTTATCAAACGCCTTGTATTCCTCTGCTGCAAGTTCACGATAGGCGAGTATAAGGGTTCTTAGACCTGCATCGGCGTATTGATGCACATGATCCATGGTTTTCTCTTCAAACTCCCTTCCATTCTTGGCAAGTCTTTCAAACATGACACTGCATGAAATATCAATTAAGGCTGGACAATGAGTGAAAAACAAAGGACATAAGTAAACATTCAAAATCATTTAAGGGTACAGATCGATTTATCACAAACCTATCGGCACCTTTGCAGAGTAATAAAATTTTCCCTTCACCATCTTGTACTATTACCGACATTCTCTTCCTTGAGCTATTGAATTCTAAAACATTGAGAATTTTGTACATCCTGCAAATTGAAAGTAGTTACTGAAAAACTGTATCATAGAGATGAAAGGAAATTCCAAAAATTGTGGCTTAACAACATTTTAGAAGTACAGGCATTAGTTAGTATGTATAAAGTGACAATCTCAAATCCCAAACAGCATATGCAGGAAATAAATAAGGTTTGGAAAACCATTGAACCATTTTTTCTCTCAAAAATTAGCTCTTTAAAACACCATAAAGGTGTAAGCCAAAGGTACAAAGTTTACAAACTCACCAATTCTATATGCAGCTATAGGACCTGTTTGGATTGGCTTTTTTGAATTTATCTACTATCATAAGCACTGGTGAGACTGTTTGGTAGAGCTCATGAAAACAACTTATCACCAGTTCATAAGCTGTTTTCAGCTTATTCCATAAACTTTCTAGGAAACATTATGAAAACAGCTTATCATGTACATAAAAACAGTATGACTTTATTTTATCTTTTAACAAATAAATAGCTTATACAAACAGTTTCGCCTACTTCTTAATTAAGTTGTTTATCCAAACAGGGCTGTCTAGTTCTTTTAATTGAAAAGTTCTTATTGTCATTAGATGATAAGCTGTTATAAAATGCATATCCGTTCTAAAGCTGTGTTTCCATGTGCAAGGAAAATTTTAAGCAATTGAAACAACTAACCTTTCAACTTTCTTGCCTGAAACTGGATCCAACTCGCATGTCGATAAACTGGTCTGAGCCCTTTTGAAGAATTCAAAACCAATTTCTCTTGCCGCAATAACAAATGCAGCTTCATCTGGAGATTCAGCCTCGTAGGAGACATTTCCTGTGTCTTGATCTATTTCTGGTATGGCTGTATGACAAACGGCCAATAGACGAAAAAACTTCTGGATAACATCTGCATGAGGCTCATTAACCCAGTTACCATTCATTATTCTTTCATCAGTAAAGTTAAAACTTTTAATGGCTGCCTTTTTATCGAGAGAAACCCTGATGTCATCTTCTTCAGATATATCATGCTCCTGAACTAACGATGAACTTTTTCTTCTATTCATGGTTTTCTCAACTTCTGTAACACCACGACCATAAGCTACACCAGCGATCGAACATTTGATGAATTCCATCGAGTTGCAGGTCAAAGTTCCGGTTTTATCAGAAAGTATGGTGTCAACTTGACCAAGCTCCTCGTTCAAGTTTGAAGTGCGAGCATGTGCTGGTTTGTCTGCTTCCTTGTAGTACATATGGATATCTTGATTGATGAAAATGCTCTGAAGGACTTTTACAATTTCTATTGACACATATAAAGAGATGGGAATAAAGAAACCATATAACATTAAGGCTGTCAAACAATGAAATACAGCAGCAGCGGCCGGTCTTTTTGGATCAAAGAAAATTGTAGAGTCATCAGGCCTTAAATACCATCTTTTCACCAAATCGTTGTGCAAGTCATCTTTAGTTATAAAGCCAAAGAAAATAGATCCCACGGATGCCATTAGAAACAAAATACAGAACAAGAAGTAGATGACTCTATCCATCTTCCTCTCAACTCGGCTTCTTTTTGAAGGTGGATCAGTAGAGTTCTGAATAACCTTAGTCTCATGACCAGTGAAGATAACAGCTCCGAAAATATAGTCTGTATTACGAAGCTTAGAGTCTCGCAGAAGAAGTTGCTGTGGGGAAAGGGCATAGTTTTGACCTTCAAACTCCAAGCTCCCAACAAACGAGTACAGATTTGCATTTGGATCTTCACATTTGACAGTAGCTTTAAATTTTTTGAAGTTGAGATCCTCATGTAAGGAAGATGTTACCTCTAAACCTTGTTTTAACTTCAAATTTGTCTCGCCGTCTAAGTTCATGGTCTCAACATAGCAAACTGCATCCTCATAACTCGATGAAAGCAATAAGAGATCTGCTGGGAAGAACTCATCCTTCTCTACCTTCACTATATTCCCTACCTTCAGATTCTTCCATGCAGTATATTCAAAAACGCCATTAACTTTATGAACTTTAACTCTTCTATTGTTCACCTCAATATCCTGCAGAAGAATCTTATATGTTACAGATGAAATAAAAAAAAATGAAGGTACTAAAACCATATTACAGAGACCAAAAGCGTTACTAACTCAGTATTTTATCATATGCAAGGACAGTTAAAAAATATAAAATCAGCATTTGTAACCATTGATTAAAAATAATAAATAAATTTTCACATAATACAAGAAAATCATTGGCTCCCTCAAGTTTTTTAGGGGTTACAACTAGCATTTTACCCTATAAGTGCACCCTGCAACTTAGCAGATTCAAATATTGAACATATACTGGAGTCATATGGACAAATAACTAAGTAACTGCAGTTCTTCCTTTCGAAACAATACCGAGAAACTAAACAGAAAAGCTACAATATTCCATAAGCTGCCTGCCACAATTTTACCTTTTGGTAAAGTACTTCATAGCCTTGTAGAAATACCACAATTTTTCAATTAATTAAATACTGATAATCTTTAAACCATTAAGTTTGGATTGACTTATTTGAGTGTATCTACTACTTGTACAAACACTTGTGAGACTATTCGGGAGAGATTATGGAAGCAGCTTATGACTCTCCGGGATAGCTTATGAACACAGCTTATAGCTTATAAGGAAACAATTTTACTTTATTTTATCTTTGTTGTAAAAATCGCTTATACAGAAGCACTTATATGATAAGAACTTATGCTATAAATGCATAACTAAGTTGTTTATCCAAACGAAGCCTAAATAATTTATCTCCCTTAATTTTTTTTAACACTAATATACAGAATATTCTGATTCATATGGAATCTCTCTCTCTCTCTCTACACACTTGTACTGCAGGATAGAGAAGAAGGCAAAAAGTTTCAAAAGTAAACAGAATCCACAATAGAAAGAGTTGGTAGTTAGATAGAATATAGTACCTGCTTTTTCCTACGCCAGTCTTCAATACCTTCTTTCACAATAGTTGCTCCAATAACAACAACAAGAGGAAGAATAGCACTAACAGCTCTATAAGGAGCAAGTTTTGTGAAAGCCAAAACACCAGTAACCAAAAAATAGAAATTTGCAACTCTCCTAAACTGTTCAAAAAGTGATTTTGGTAGGAAAGTTGCAGCAGTGTATTTTGTAGATCTAACATAATTATCTGCAAAATTCCTTATCATAACTTCCTCACTAGAAGCAGTAGTAGTAGTTCCTTCTTGTCCATTGCATAACACCACCCTTGAATAACCTTTACTACCAATTTGTGAATGATCTCCATCAACAGAACTTGCTTTGAAACATGTGAATGAATAAATCTTGCTTAAATGTAGCTTCCTATTTTTTCCACTCCTCATTCTTAACCACCCTTTTTTCAACAAAATGAAATTCAATATCAAGAAACATAAATTAAAATAAGCTGAAATAATTGGTTTTTCAAATTCCAAGTGTCACTGCCAAACTAGACTTAGTCAAAATGGTAAATTTCCATAAACCCAATTTCCAAAGTATGGTCTACTGACATGAATTATATCCTAAAAATGCTTAGAGCTTCTTCAAAAAGCAACAAAAAGCAAAAAAAAAAAAAAAAAAAAAAAAAAAAAAAAAAAACAAAAAAAAAAAAAAAAAAAAAAAAAAC
>Ga0228710_1004526_pt1 | contig 21941 bp, 11 predicted proteins | sample MedpolnodulmetaG_FD_177995 | JGI IMG/M metagenome (GOLD analysis project Ga0228710, IMG submission 177995) | Root nodule microbial communities from Medicago polymorpha collected in Santa Monica, California, United States - pink nodules | ecosystem: Host-associated > Plants > Roots > Nodule...
AATCCAAATAAACATCCAAATATTCATATGCATTCGAAGTTATTTTATATATACACATAGATATTTTAGTAATTTACTTAATTTATTAACGGGTACGGATACCCGCGGGCACGGGTATCATCAAATCCGTATTCATGTCCATAAAATAACGGGTAGTTAAATACCCGTTTATTATACCCGTGGGTACCCGTTTAAGTACCCACCCCGTGCCCATGACGGATTTTATCCGCGGATACCCGCAGGCACGGATTTTTTTGCCACCCCTAGAGAGGATCCAAATACAAAGCCTTGTTTCTATTAGGGAGCTGTGTGACTTGAGACTATTACTTTAATTTTCATAGCATAAAGTATAAACATTTCGCAAGCAAGAGTAGTTGGTACCAATCTTAAGGGTATTAGGTATACAACGATTACAAACGCTATTAATGAACAAGTTGCTGAGTGGCAAATGCATTAATAAAATGTTAATGGCTTGAATCAAAGAAAACAAAATGTCAAATGACTCGCAATGTTATTGCATTAAAAGTTGTATAGCATTTATATGAGACCATTCGAATCTGAAGCCTCCCATTTCCTTTCTTCCCAAATAGTTAAATAAAAAGAGAGACAAATCAGAAGCAATGTAGAATTTAGTTGCAAGTCTTTTTTTCAAGGGAATAACATTTTTATTTCAACTCGTACGTGTGGTACAAATTGTTTCAGGGTAACAAATAATTGTCTATGTATCATGTATGGTCACAAGTGTACAAAAAGAGGTCCAATTGAGTTGAGATACAAAAAACAATGAATATACAACTTTTAATAAAGGAAAGAATGTATATAATGATAGAATCCATAAGTTGGCACTTAAGTTTATACAACTTCTTTCTTCAATTATATGTTGACGACAACCTGCAATAAGACAGGGATTAATAACAGCTTATTGTATGTATTAATAATAATTATTCACTAAACAAACTCACCTTTCAGGCCAACTGAAACAGCAATGATAAATTACACAAAACAAGTTGAGCAGCTTCTGCTGAGAATAAGACACTGATATTTATCTGTCATGAAATATTGTGCATATAGAGTAGGCACATCACATGGCTTAGTAAACTCCAATGATTGAACATGTAGTATGTCACAAGAGATTGCCTATCATTTTCCAGTATTCGTGCAAGTTGATTGAGACAAACTTGATTCTGATTTTTTCACATTTTTCTGTCATATTTCTCAGCAAGCTTTTTGAGAAATAATCTCTGTCGAAATGCAGCATATTCATCAAGAGTAGTTCCAGCCCACCGTTGGCAAAAGGATTCATCAGTTGGAACTAAAGATCCAAGAGGAAATGGTCCTTTTGGAGCTTTCTTTAGGGAAACCAAGAACTTATGACGAGGACGAATTCTCTGGTCCAAAGACAAGCTAAGGTACATCGGGTATTTGGTCAAGGTTTGCACCTCATTGTGAAGTTCATTTACCAGGTACAAATACTTCGGCTTTAGATTAGCTTCCAAGGACAGAGATAGCACCTGCAGGCACAGTAGTCAATAAGAACTTTTAACTGTTAGTCACGTTATAAGGATCAAACAAAAGGTGAAAAAAAAATGACCATTATATAACATCATTTCCTTTTCCGTGTTCCTTTTGTGCAAAGGGAGAATAAAATAACAAAGATGAATGCAAAAATAACCTGTGTAAGGCTAGTCAAGATTTTCAAGATGTCCGCATTTTTCATTCCTATGCTCCTTAGGAAATTTATTCTTGGAAGCAATCCATCATCAATACTGTAATGCAGAAGCTGAGGGTGTTTCGTCACCATCTTCACAATGCTCTCTTTGGGTGCATCCAACTCTTTGTTAAGAAACATCAATCGAGTATTCCATGAAATGTCAATACGTTGGACAAGAATTTGAGGACTCAGTTGAATGACTTTACCCAAATCTTTTTCCTTGATGCCAACTTCCTCAATTAAATATCTTACCGTTGGTTTTAACGATTTCTCAACACTGTAAGAAAAAAGGGAGGGAGTAGAAGCAATAATTTGCCCTATTTTGGTACTAGGTACGCCCAAGCCCATTAAGAAAGCAACATGAGTCTTCAAATTATTCTCCACCGTGTATTCTAGAATTTGTGGTTGCCTCAAAAGGATTCTTCTTATATCTTTATGTTTAACCCCAAGACTCATTAAGTAATCTATCCTTTCCTGTGCAGAACATACATTAATTTGAAATGATGACATGTGCCTCTCATAAATTTGGATGAATTGTGATTCCTTAATTCCAAAGGTGCTTAAGTAATCAAGAAGTGGTAACCATTTCTCATCCAAAAGAATCTCTTCAGACAACTCTGGATATCTTTTCTCCATTGAGTTTCTACGAAACTACAATTACAAATTAAAAAAACCAATTATAAGATTCCATAGCACCACAAGTACATTAATTGGCTGCTAGAAACAGACAATGAGAAAAACCTAAATATACATATAATTACAATGAGTCCCCAAAAAACTCAAGTTGTGGGTCTCTCCCTTTCAAGAATTCGAGAATTTGGTCTCTCCCAATCAATATTCAGTCCCAAAATAAAATGCCCCTGACTTTTGGGCATTCAATAACTGACTAATACATGCCTGCTGCCTAATCACACAATAACTGCAGCCTAATAATGTAATATAACTACTAATAAGAGGTCTAACAATGACATCATTTGATACTTAACTTCACACACAAACAAATTATTGTATCACCGTTTAATACCTTTGCACTGTTATTTTCTTGTAAGGATGCTATTCTATGACTTTTGGGCAATCTTTTGCTTTGTCCATTGTTAAGAGATCTCACACCCTTTTCCTTTTCTTGTTGTCTATCTGTTTCAACACAAACAACATTGTGCAACATTCAACTTCTATGAATCACTAACTCACACACTAACAATGGACACGACACAAACAAATCAACACTGATAATAATGTGAGAAAATTGACTAATTGAATGTAACCACACGAGTGGGTGTTGTATCAGACACTAACACGTGTTGAACACCAAATACACCTTCCATATAAAGTGTCTATGCTACATAGTTCAATTTCACCCATTAAAATTAAAATTAAAACTACCAAGTAAAACTTTTTCAAGCATATACCTGCAACTGCAACAACTGTCTTTGACTTCAATCTCTTGTCTTTAGCATTAAGATCAGTAGGCTCAGCAAATTCCTCCTAGATACAACACAAGTTCAATAACCAAACCAAAACCAAAAATTAAAATTAATCCACTCAAATCACAAATATAACATAAAAATGGAACCATTTAATTCTCCAATTCAAACACAACTTCACAAAAAAATAAAAATAAAAATCAGCAACATTTATGATTGATATACCCCATTACTTCAATTCAAATATATTAAGCAGAGAGATAGAAAAGTTCAAAACTTTTCAACTAAAATAAAAAACCCACTTCAAGTTTTCGACTAAAATTAAAAATTGAATCATTCATTCATTGCAGAATTTAAATAAGAAATCCTGAAATTTCATCATGGTCATTGAAATTACAAAACTCACATCATCATCATCATCATCATCATCATCATCATCATCATCATCTTCATCCTCATCTTCATCGTCTTCAAAGTCCATTTCTTCATCATCTTCATCAGAGTCATACGGGGAGAGGAATTTTCCATAGGGTGATTTTCGATTGGTTTTGAGAATTTTGGGATTGGAATGAGCAGAAAGAACAGTGAATTTTCTTCGTTTGAGAAATGAAGAAGCAGAAGAAGCATGACTAGAGGAAGGAAATGGAAGAATGTTGAAAGGATTGTAAGGGTAAAGTGATAAAAATGTAGTAGCCATGACCATGAATATGAATATTCTCAAAAACCCTAAAAAATTATCTTAATCCATGAAAGAATCTCCAAACTGCTGCACTTTTTAATTGAAGTGGGTTTTTGATTAGGTACATTAGTCAAATTAGTCAAACGGTGTCGTTGTGATGGAAGAAAAAAAAAAGTTTCAAATATTTGTTTTTTTTTTGAGTCAAGTAGCCTAACAGCTAGAACTCACACAATTTAATTGTGGAGAAGTGAGGTGTCTGGGGTTCAAACTCCAACCCCTGCATATAATATGCAATATCCCTATCAATTGAGTTAAGCTCACGAAGATTTGTTTTTATTTTAGATTGTCCCATAATATCACAACATCGATCACATGTGAGCTACCTCATTTGTTTGTTAACTCGACCTTAATCTCGTTTGTACGTTTGTTAACTCGACTTTAGAGTTTGTGAAGTGGATGATAAATAATCTTTTGCAAGTAGGTAGAATTTGACCAAACTTCGTAACATCAATCCAATCTTAATGGAAGGCATTTGTGGTTGCCGATAATTTATTTTTTTTATCAAATAGATTAATGGTTAATAATTCATCTTGCAAATAAGTGGAATTTTCGAGGTTTGAATCTCAATTCCGTATATATTATAGGGTTATGTTAACTAGTGTCTCGAGGGCACTAGTTAAAAAAGTTAAAAATAAAAAATTTACATTAAAAACAACAACCTTTTGACTTTCATAAAGTGGAACATTCCACTTTTCATCACTTCCCAATGCAAAAATTTTATATTAGTCTCTTTAACTATGTCATGGGGACACTAGTTAACATTAATGTCTTACCAACTGAGATGAAAGAAGAGTTAAATATGTTTGTAATCTCTACAAAATCAAGAGTTTTCAAGTTTAATCTTTATAAAATTTTAGTCCTTTATAATATTGTAGGTTTTTAGAATAGTTCGTGTTTTGAAAACTTTTACAAAAAATAATATTTTCAATCCTTCAAAATAGTACCTATAAAATTTATAAATGGACCGAAAGTGAATAATTTTTTTAATGGACTAAACTTGAAAGCTTATAATTTTATAGGGACTAAAAATATATTTAACTTAAAAAAAGTTAATTAAGTTCTTCATTCCTAAAAATATAACGAATTTTGATTTTAATATCTAAAAAATAAATGAAATGTTTTCGTACTCCCAATTTTTTTTATTTTAGTTTTTGGTCCTTAAAGGCTAATTTATGTTCATATTAATATTATAACTTTTTTATCTTCAAGATATGTACAAGTTATATCCAACTATTATGTTTAATCCCTATATGTTCATAAAATGTCAAACAATTTCCTTAAAAAGAAAACATGTCAAAATTTTGTTCATTGAAGACTGAAAACAAAATAAAAAAGTTTAGGAGAGTGAAAACATCACATTTTATTTTTTAACAACAAAAATCATAATTCATTATATTTTAGGGACAAAAAACTTTTCTGACCAAAAAAAAAATGAAATTTTGCTTTAATTATATTCTTGGTCTCATTTTCTTTTAGAAGTGGTCTCATATTTTATGTTGCTCACTAAAATTGTTTCTATGTATCCTTAAAAAAAAAAAATTTCTATGTAAGGGGGTCATGTGGTCTCATAATTATATTTTGTTAAATCAAACTTGTTTGTCCCTAAATATTACACATGTTACATTTAAGGGGTCATGTGTAGGGTTGAGTCGGTTTTCGCTGAAATAGTTATCTAACAGAATCAAATTTGATTGGTTTTGATTGAGTAAAAATCTGTATTTTTTATGTCAAAGAAAACCGACTCAACCCGATGATGAGTGAGTTGGATCAATGAATAGTTAGGTACAACTTTTCTAAAATAGTACTAAACAAATTATAATTCAATAATATTCTATTTCATCAAAATTCTAATATTTAGACTAAAGTTTACAATTTAAAATTTTAGCACCGAACTTTACATGAAACACTTCAAAATTAACACATAAAATCATAAGCTATAGTATAAAAAATTAACATTTTTGTTAATGATCCTTTTTTTGTAAAAAAAACAATTTTTTTGAACGGATTATATCGCAAATTCATGAGTTTAGAATCATAAACTCGTTATTCAAACCAAATCGCTTGTGATTGTGGTTTGTGTTGATTTAAGTCACCGGATTGAACTAATCACAAGCATCGATAAATACACTTATTTACAATTTTGATCACCATTAAGATTTTTTTACCTCAATAGAGTTGGTGTAACAAGTTTTATTTTTGACCAAGTGTAACAAGTTTTATTTTTGAGAAATGATATTTGATCAATAATTTTTAACAACTTTTGTGACAACTTTATGTCTCATACTCACATTGTCCTTCTACTTTCTCTCTCTATTACATTAATTTTTGTGCTACTACCTAAATTTCTTTATATAATTTAGTTGTCTAACAAGTTGTCACAAAAAATGATCGTTCAAATCACATTTCTCTTTATTTTTTTGTTGCTTATGAATATCCACTTACTAGCACCTTATGTTAAAAAAATTCAAAATATTTCATTCCACCAAGATTCTTCTATTTCATTTCATTTGGAAAAGCATCGAGGCTTCCTGATACTCAAGAGATTTAAAATTTAGAGTTTAAATTTCCATATTTTATAATTTATATTTAACACATTTCATATTTTATAATTTATTTGTAACACATTAGCATGTTTAATGTCAAGAAATTAAAAATTTGCTACGGCTTTATATGTTGGGACAAAGTTGCAATAAAGAAATGCTAGCAACACAGATTTTAATACATATTTTTTAACATATTATTTTTGATTGGTTAAAATTCACATAGGATTCACAAAATTTATATGGTACCACGTGATTTTGTAAGACCTATGTAAATTTTAATCAATCAAAAAGTGTGAGTTAAAAAGTGTGTTAACATGTGTTGTTAGCAATAACTAAAACAACTCTAAGGCTAAAACGTTCAATATTTTTAAAAAGAGAATTATTTTCGTGTGAGTGTGATAAAATAATATTACAAAACTAAATATATCTTCTTTTTTGTTTACATCATCATATATAAATAATTATAGTGATAAAGGTTAAATATGTTTTTAATCTTTACTATATATAAAGAAAACACTCCCTTTTAGTTCTTTTGGACTGACTTTTTCTCTTTTCAAAAATGCCTTCAATTTTGAATACAAACAACACATGTAATAAATAGATAAATATAAATTTAAATATTAACAAAAAAATGTAACAAACACGATAGAAATATATATATGTCTGGTTTTTTCTCTTTATCATTTAAAAAGTGTAAAAAACTAAATGAACATATTTATACTTACTTTTGCATTATCTCAATTATACCCTTAAACAACTTTTTCTATAATAAAGATCGTTGTTGGTGTCATTAAACAAAAAGAATTTAAATTATATTTTTTTGTTATATTGTTGGTGTCATTGGAATAAATAATCATGATTAGTTACAACTTGAAAGTAACAAACATTTATATTTTTAGTTTTAATCCAAATCAAAATTTCATAAAAAAACACGGTTAATAATTTTCAAACGTTAGCGTAATAAAAAGACCAGAAAAACGGGCACGTGAATGCTCGTCTTTTCGCTAGTCTATATAAAATTAATGATATTTACTCTATAAATTGTTTGATATGTTTATTCACTATTTTTTTTTACTTCAAAAAGCACCATTTTTGGAAAATACTAAAAATACCAACTTTTATAGAGACTAAAATTAAAATATGAATTTTTTTGAAGAAGCTAAATTAACCAATTCAAATTGATACCGAAGAGAATCAAACCTGAAATCTTAAGGAGAAACACACTCTTAAGTTTGAAGTCAATATAAAAAAAAAGTGTTAATCAAAATATGAATACTTTATAAAGATTAAAAATTATTCCCCTAAAAAATTAATAATAATATTAACGTGTGACTAATATAAAATGTTAATATTAATGTGTGGCTGCGTGGGGCCGTGAGACTGTGAGCTGAAAAAGCCCACGTAGCCTCTTTTTGTTATTGTTGTGAATTTTGTAAGATGAAAAACAGTTTGGATTTTAGTTGTTAATTAAGTGATACTATGGAAGCTTTAGTTTGCTGTTCTCTGCCTCCTTTAACTATTGCCAAAGCTAGGAACATAGTTACACATAATTGTTGTTCCTTAACAGTGAGAAAAACCTGTGATTTTGGGGTTAAGAATGCAAGAACAACAACAAAAAGAAGAACAAGGATAGGTGTTGTGTCTGTGAGTGATGTAACCACGGTACTTGATCCTGCTCCTGTGGAAATCACATGGCAAATTGTGGTCGGAACTATAGGTAATATCTACCACACCCTTTAGTGTTGTTTACTTCAATGTTTATATATTTTGAAAGAGAATGACTAGTCTAGTAAATTTAGCTCATATGGTAAAAAAATTGTATAGATATTTGATATGTCGAGACGCGGATTCCAACTCGTAATTCCTAACTTCTCAATATTTAGTAAGCGTGAGTTTTTGTAGTTAAGCTATTTGATTTTGTGTGTTTTATTGTTTTGAAATTTGTAGCTGGGATTACACCTTTTGTGGTGGCAGGGATTGAATTTAGCAAGAGAATTGTAAGTCACTTTATTTGCTTGATTATTGCTATATCTCATAAATTATGAATCTCATTCTTGTGTTTTTTGTCTTCAATCTTGAATATTTGTTACAGATTGCTCAAAAAAAATGTGAGATGTGTGGAGGATCAGGACTTGTTTTTAGGGATAAGAACTATTTTCGTTGTCCAGAATGTGGTACGTTTATTGGATTCTCTTAAAATCTTGATTATAAGCCTTAATATCATCATTTTGATCATGCTTTAGTGTAAAAACTTTGTCGCTTTCGGTATCAATCAAACATAGTATCTAGCATAAGGGGCTAATGTTTAAAATGACAATTAGAAACTTGCTACTTCTCATTGAATTTTTGGTTCTCATATTTAAGGTAAGTTACTTGTGTGAAATCGATTCCCTCACAAATCATTTCTTCACATGGTATCTATTTCAGGTGGATTTCTTCCTTGGCAATCTTGGAAAAGATTCTTCTCCAGTTAATGTATTGTACAACATTATACATCTTTGTTTGTTTGTGGCATATAGTAAACTTATTTGTAAATATTCAAAATACAAACTTTATTAGGAACATCATACTCCTTCATGGGAGAAATGAATCTTATTTTCTATCTTTATTACAATCATTCTCCAATTGCTAAGTATACTGAAAGCAATGCAGCAAAAATTAAATACTTTTCTGAACTTGTTTACTTAGAAATACAAATATTACGTACGGGCGAAGAGTAATAGGGATCAACATTACATCATGCTTTTTTCCAACAGTAAGTCCAAATGATTCAGTCATATCTAGTTCTTCATTCTTCATTCCATTGGGAAGCTTCCAATCAAAGTGGTAAAGTAACTTAGCAAGAGGCAGCTCAACATTGGGTAAGGCAAATGAAATACCTGGACACATCCTTCTTCCAGCACCAAATGGGATCAATTCAAAGTCTGTGCCTTTGAAATCAATTGAGCTATTAACAAACCTCTCTGGTTTAAAACTCTCAGCTTCAACCCAATACTTTGGATCTCTTCCAATGGCCCAAAAATTGACAGCAACCCTTGTCTTAGCTGGGATCTCATAGCCATTGATTTCACATCTCTCTCTACTCTCTCTTGGAACCAACAAAGGTACAGTAGGATGTAGCCTAAATGTTTCTTTGATGATAGATTTTAAGTATGTCAACTGGTGCAACTCTGTCTCGTCTACATACCCCTTTTTATCAAACACTCTTCTTACCTCAACTTGTGCTTCTTCCATTACTATTGGGTTCTTTATCATCTCCGATATCGCCCACAGCACAATTCCTGACGATGTTTTGCTACCAGCAATGAACAAGTCCTGCAAGTGGATTAACAGTAACAATATTTATGATCTAAACGAGCATGTATTTTCTTCCATATATTATAACCAGAAAATAGGTTATTAATTTGATATTTTCTTCAAAATATTAGTATTTAAATTGTGAAAAAGGAAATCATATTAACCTGTTTGGCAGCAGTAGACTAACCTGAATGACTGATTTTATATTTTCATCAGTCAAGGGTTGTTGTGAGTGATCATTTTCATGTTGAACCTTGAGAAGAACATCAACTAGGTCTTCATCCTTGCTTGTTTTTACTGTGATTGTTTCTATGATCATTGATGATGTCTTGCAGTATCGTATCAATTTCTCCTTGTAGTTTCTCAACTCTGGTCTTCACTCTACTTACCTTTTGAAGTATTTTAATAGAAGGATACAAATCAGCAATACAAAATTCTCCCAATAGGCCTAAATCTAATGCTTCCTCTATAGTTGATTTGAATACTTGTTCGTGTCTGTTCTTTTTCCCAAACGCTGAACGTGCCACAATCCCATAAGTCATTGAGAAAATCGACTTAGAGAGATTAACAATTGATCCTTCATTTGCAGATATTGATTTAACAAGATCTGACACCTCTTCTTCTCTTATGAAACTAAAAGATTGCACACGTTTTGCACTTAATAGCTCTACAACACATATCTTTCGTAATTGTCTCCAAACTTCTCCGTATGTAGAGAAGGCGATATCTCAAGCATTGTAGGTAAAAGAACATCTGGCCTATCACAAAATGTGATGTCATGTGTTTTCATAACCTCTTTTGCCATTTCTGGTGAACTAACTATTATGTATGGTACCCTCTCCTAGTTTAAGGTGCATCAAAGGTCCATATTTTTCTGCCAAGTTTTTGAAACGGTGATGGGGGGGGTGAGCTGCCACTAATCTGGTGTATGTTTCCTATGAGAGGTAGTTTCCTTGGTCCTGGTGGCAATTTGGTAGTGGAATTGTTACTATTCCATCTTTTAACTATTTTGAACAATAGAAAGAGGAAGAGAAAGGTGGCCATAATAAAAATAGGGTTATGAAGCTCCATGTTGGTAGCTTGATCTAGTGAATGTGAAGAGTGCCTTGACAAAGAAGGTTTCTATGCAAAACACTCAAAAGATCACTTGCAATTTCAATACAATGCAGACATTTTTAATACACAGAAAATACCAATATAAAATCACTAAAGTATTAACATTATGACACACGTTCTAATGCAAAGCAATTTAATAAAGACACATGAAGGATAAGGTGTGCTTTGTGTGGTAAAAAATAGGAGCCCATCATTGCATGATATCCTCCAATACACCTAATAACATAATCAATTTTTTTAAGAGGCTAAAATGAAATATATTACCAAATCAAAAAATCCTTCCTAACACAAGGTATACCAAGGAAGAAACAACAGTGTCAAAACAATATTTACAAGGTAGAACTGAAAAATGAACAAAAACAAGAAAAGAAATAACTATTAGCCTATGTCCAACATGGTAAACGAACTAAGCCACCAACCATGATAATTGAAGGGAAGAGAAGCAAATTTCGCTTTCAACCACATGAATGTGAGTGACTTAATCTTATCAGCCACCTGCACAATCGAACATTCTTTGCCATTGAATAACATGTTATTTCTTTCTTTCCAAATTTCCCACACGCTTACAAACTAAATAACCTACAAGATTGATATAATAAAAAATATTGATACCATCCAATCCAAAGCAATTTAATAAAAAGAGTACCCACACACACATGAAGAATAAGGTGTACTTTGTGGAGTCAAAATAAAACAACCACTACACAAGAATCTCCAATACACCTAGAAAAAACAGTACCATATCGCGAAATCAAAATACTTCGAAAACTCTTTTTTATTTTTTTTTATTTTTATATATATGAACATTTTAGAAAACTTTGGAAGTCAAGGAACAGGGATGATATTAATAATTTGGGATTAAGAGTTAATTAAATTGCAGCACGTCATGTGAGACTCGATTGTCATCTTCCTGTCTTCAAGGTCTTATTAAATTGATCCTATCAATTTTTTGTGGAATTATATATTTTTTGTATTATGCACATGAAAAAATCATCCACTAACATTTTGAAGAGCTAGTGTATTATTAACTTAGGTCATTATGTCAAATAAATTATTTGTAAAAATTAATAATAACACTACATAGTTAAACCAAAAGACACTAGTGATTTCAGACACACTCCATTTGCTGATCTATCATTTTTAAAATAGGGCTTTGTTAACTTGTAATTATATGTGATGTCATTATCACCAAATTAATCATCGTTACCGGTAGAAATAAGTTACAACCTTGTAATTATTTGGGAGCTCCACCGCACTCCTTGTGCTTGGGCGAGCTCCTTCCTTGTTAATATATAAGTTCCATTTTTGATTGTCCAAAAAAAAATCATCGTTACCAGAAAAAATCTGAATTAATTTTGGACTATGGCAACTTTCCAAAACACCTTATGCTTATGTTTGTTGAGGTTTCGTTATCAATTGAAGTTAACAGTGCAACTACGAGAGAAACAACCAAACCCTCGCCCTTGCCTCAAAAGAAACGGGGTACCATGCAAACATAACCTTCAAAGGTCGTAACATATGGCCTAAGGGTGTAACACCGTTAAAGGTTAAAACTTTGCATGCAAAACTATTGGTCCTATGGAAGTCTTTGGGTCGATGGAGGTTGGTCTCTCTTAAAAAAGGTTTCTTTGAGTTCATTTTTTCTTCCATTGAAGACCTAAGGAGTGTGAGATCAACCTCTTCTTGGAATTTAAGCCCTGGTATATATTTTCATCGCTTTGAGTAATGATTTCAACCCTTGCATGCAACAACAAATCACTTCACATGTAAGGATTCGAATCTATGATTTACCTCAAGAGTATCGATTGCCAAAAATTATTTTTGCAATAGCTAAGTAAGTTCATGTGGTTGTAACACTAATAGCAACGATCCTACTATGGCTGCAGGTTCTGAAGTAACAAAGTATATCAAAAGAAATGAGAGTTTGAATTGTTAGCATTCAAAATTTGAGGTCAAAAGATACCTCGAGTAATTTACTTGGATTTATTATGAGATATATTAGTATGTTAGCTTTTGATAGAAATATAATTAATTTGACATAAAATTATAATCATGATTGTGGTTGGTGATACGTGAGTGCTTGGAAATTAAATAGTGGGGAGTAAGACAATCGCTCACAAAGATTTATATTAATTCACTAAATATGGATTAGTCCAATCCTCACACTCTTGTGAGATGTTTTACTATGTAGTTGAGATGAATGTTTTCTCAACAACCACTTCTTCTTTCTTAGATCATTCTTTGATCTTTACAACATATATATTATCACATTCTCAATAGGCTTACAACCTTAGTATCAAAGGACTATACAATAATCATGCTCAATCACTTCACAAAAGAATGGCTTAGGGAAGCTTACAATTTATAAGATGGTGTTTGAGATCTTTGCTTGTAAAGCATCAAAGGATAATTTGAGAATCAAATTAAAAATATTAGCACACTTTGAGTGGCACAAGTTTGAATGAGGAATGTAAGAATTATCAAGTGGTTAGTTTTTAGCTTAGACTCTCGTTCAATGTGAATATGTGATGAATTACCTCTTCTACTTATAGATGGTAAAATGCTACTAGTTTGCACTCAAAACAAGACAGCTTGCCACCTTGTTTCGGGACTTCTTCATTGTTGTGTAAAACTCATCAGAAAATTCTCTTCATTTACGTAGCCACCTAAAAATTTCTAAAAGTGGTAGTAGACTTGTTTCGAGAAGGGTAATGTGTTTTTTGTGCTATTGCAAGTACGTTTTTGTCTTTTAGTGTCATGTGAACGCAAAAGTAAAACAATACCAAAAAAAGTCTTTCAAATTTGCGGGACCCTTACTCCTTTTTTTACTGATGATTTGTTGAGCTCTCGTTGATCTAAATAAAAACTTGGCTTTAAGGTATGTTTAGTCCTTGCAATTAGGTGTCATTTAAAAATTCGTTCATGTAATCGCTAATTCTGGCGATTTACCCTTGCATTGTTTAATCAGTTAAAAATTCGTCCCTTGACCAACTTAATCACTGCCACGTCATCAAATTAACAAAATGGCATGGGAATGGACAAAAATGCCCTTCCCTTCTCTTCTCTTCTCATCCTGATACCTATTTCTTCTTCTTCTCTTCCCTTCTTCTTCTTCTCTAAAACCCAGTCCTTGTTTCATGTTGCAATCAAGGTAAACCCAGTCCTTCTTCTTCTTCTCTAAAACCTGAAAATCTCCCTGTAAACTCCCCCGCCGTCCGTGTCCTCATCAACAACCTCTCTGAATCACTCCGCAACGGCCTCGCACAACGCCGTCCATGGACATAACTCGTCGACCGCTCCGCCTTCAGCAAACCTGAATCCTTCTCTGACGCCACCCTCCGTGTCCGCAAAAACTACTCCTACTTCCGTGTCAACTACTATGCCGTCGTCGCCGGAATCCTCGCTGTCTCTCTCCTCACCAATCCATTCTCTCTCATCCTCCTCATCGGCCTCCTCGCTTCATGGACATTCCTCTACCTCTTCCATCCTACCGATCGTCCTCTTGTTCTCTTCGGTTGCACTTTCACCGATTTCGAAACGCTTATGATCCTCTCAGGACTCACGATCTTCGTTGTTTTCCTCACCAGCGTTGGATCTGTTCTTGTTTCCGCTTTGATGCTCGGTGTCTTATACTGACTATTTAAAAATTGCTTGATTTGGATTCTTCATTTGGATTTAAAAGCTCGGGTTGTTATTGATTTGGATTTTGCAGATTATGATGTTGTTTTGATGTTGTTAATGTTGTTGTTTGATGTTGTTAATGACATATTTTGATAAGAAGAAGGGAAGAGAAGAAGAAGAAATAGGTATCAGGATGAGAAGAGAAGGGAAGGGAATTTTTGTCCATTCCCATGCCATTTTGTTAATTTGATGACGTGGCAGTGATTAAGTTGGTCAAGGGACGAATTTTTAACTGATTAAACAATGCAAGGGTAAATCGCCAGGATTAGCGATTACAAGGACAAATTTTTAAATGGCGCCTAATTGCAAGGACTAAACATACCTTAAAGCCTAGAAACTTTGATATGATCCGGAAAAATTCATTAGATTCAACAAGGCACAAGCCTTTAATCTCTACCTTATGCAAAGATTCTTCAAAAATGTTCTTCTTCATATTTATTCTTCAATCATTTTCAACATAAAACAACTTCAAGGCTAGATTCTTGAAATAACTTCTTCAACAAAATTCATTTTGTCTTTAGTTCAATTTACTTTTGTATATATAGACTTAGAGAACTTTTATTTTAGAGAACGTATGATAACTTGAATTTGAAGAGTCATTTTGATATTGTTATGATCATCATGTAGAAAACTAAATTCAGAATTTGTCTATGATTCAAATACTTAAACACATAGGTTAGATAGCAGGAGATTAGAATCTTAAAAATATAATTAAGATGGTTATTATCTTTAAAACATTAAATAGGAATATTGCTTCAACGTGTTCTTCCATACCAAATTTGCATAATGAAAAAGCTATTGAGAATGATATTGGGAATGCCAATTTGTAGAATGATCATGAGCATGCCAATATGGAGAGTGATCATGGTGAATTGGTGATAATGTTTCTCAAGATGCTTTCAAATGATTTTGATGGTCAATACCAATAATGTTGAATAGGTTCTTAACAGGGCCTTCCTATAAAATTGGAGGTCCGATTCTTATATTAAAGAGAGACCCCATATAAAATAACACAATTTTTTTTTTTTCTTCATAAAAAGTTCATAATGTTTGTTTTGTTTTTATTTTGAAAGAGAATAAAATAGATAGTGCATAAAGAGGCCTCACAATCCTTCTTCATATACTATCTATTTTAGGTGGATTTCTTCGTTGTGGCTGCATGTATGCAAGACGAAGTTGCGTGTAAAAAGGTTCGACAAAAATAGTGTAGGTTTGACATCTGATGTCAGAATGACTATTAATACAACTTTTTGGAAAGGGAATTACCATGATATATGAGCTTTTTCATCTATCTGAGTTCATTAAACTGAAAATTAGATTTTATTATTTCAGCCCAATTTTAATAATTTCTGTTTTATTTTTTGTTTTGGATTTTCGACCAATTAGGGTTTCCTTAGTATTTAAACACTTGTTGTATCGAGAGATACAATTTATTCATTCAATAAAATTTCAGAGAGTTTTCTTGAATTCTGGTGGATTACGGAACCCTATTTTCACAAGTTTGTCACTTGCAAACTTGTTTCTTTTAATATAAGTTTAGTGCTTGCTAACGTGCACTCCCACTGCATCAATCCTGGAAAAGATTCTTCTCTGGCAAATGTATTATACTATACTTTACAAATAGTTCGCAACTTCATTTCTACAGAAATTCTATATTTAAGGTACAAATATCATACACAAATTTTACACAACATATAGTAAACCTATATGTAAATATAACCAATACAAATTTTATTAGGAAAATCGTTTCTGAACTTGTTTGCTTAGACAATAGTACATATTAGAAACGGCGAGTGGTAGGAATTAAGCATAGATTATGTTTTCTACCTGCAGTAATCCCAAATGACTCAGTCATATCCAATTCTTCATTCTTCATTTTATTGGGAAGCTTCCATTCAAAGTGGTAAAGTAAACTAGCAAGAGGCAACTCAATGTTGGGTAAGGCAAATGCAATTCCAGGACACATCCTCCTTCCACCACCAAATGGTATGAATTCGAAGTCCGTGCCTTTGAAATCAATTGAGCTATTAACAAACCTCTCAGGTTTAAAACTCTCAGCTTCAACCCAATACCTTGGATCTCTTCCAATTGCCCAAGCATTGACAGCAACCCTTGTCTTAGCAGGAATCTCATAACCATTGATTTGGCATCTCTCCCTACTTTCTCTTGGAACTAACAATGGAGCAACTGGATACAACCTCAGTGTTTCTTTGATGACGGACTTTAAGTATATCAACATGTGCAACCCTGTCTCATCCACATATCCCTTTTTATCAAACACTCTTCTTACTTCAGCTTGTGCTTCTTCCATTACCTTTGGGTTTTTTACCATCGCAGACATCGCCCAAATCACAGCCTCTGACGATGTTTCAGTACCAGCACCAAACATGTCCTGCAAATGGATTAACATTAACACTATCTACTCTCCAAATCAACATGCATTTTCTTCCATACAACGCTACCCAAAAATTAATTCATTAATTCGATGTTCTCTCCAAAATACTGTTAACAGTCAAGATAATCTTATTTTTTTTCCTCTAGGAAATCTGACTAGTTTTAAAATTGTGAAATAAACTTGCTTACAATTTTGGTTGTAGACTAACCTGGATGATTGATTTTATATTGTCATCAGTTAAAGGATGTTCTGAGTGATAATTTTCCTGTTGAATCTTGAGAAGAACATCTACTAGATCTTCATCATTGCTTTCTTCCTTGTGAATGCTTTTGTGATCGTCGATGATGTCTTGCAATGTCATATCAAGCTCTCTGTGAAGTTTTTCCATTTTTGTCTTCGCTCTACTCAAGGATCGAAGCAATTTAATGGAAGGAAACAAATCAACAATACAAACGCCTCCCAACAAACTTACTCCTTCCTCTATTGCTGATCTAAACACTTCTTGGTGTTTGCTCCTTTTCCCAAAAGCCGCTCGCGCTGTTATCCCATAGGTCGTTGACAAAATCTTCTGAGTGAGATTAACAACTGATCCTTCACTTGCAGTTATTGATTTAACAAGATTTGACACTTCATCTTCTCTTATGGACCTAAATGATTGGACACGCTTTGCGCTTAATAGCTCTATAACACATATCTTTCGTAGTTGCCTCCACCGTTCTCCATATATAGAGAATATAACATCAGTAGCATCGTAACTAAATATCGTAGACAAAAGAAGGTTTGGCCTACCACTAAAGTTGAGATCATGTGTTTTCATAATCTCTTTGGCAATTTCTGGTGAACTAACTATTACATATGGTACCTCTCCTAATTTCAGGTACATCAAGGGTCCATATTTATCTGCCAAAAATTTGAAGCGATGATGGGGCAATGATCTGCTGATAATCTGATGTAAGTTTCCTATGAGGGGTAGTTTCCATGGTCCTGGTGGCAAATTAACCTTGGAACTGTTACAACTCCATATTTTGACTATTTTGAATAACACCAAGAGGAAGATAAAGAAGGAAATGAAGGTAATATTAGAAAGATGGTTGTGAAGCTCCATGAGATAGCTTTGACCTAGGAGGAAGAAAAGAAATGCCAAGAAAGATGGTTGTGCAAAAGACTAACGTGATCATCTGCAGTTTCAATACTAATAATAATGCTAAACAAGATTAATAAATATTAACATAGAGATACATGATCTAAACCAGAATACAACCAAAAATATAATATTTTTTCCTTGCATCAACTATAAGAATAATATTTTTTTGTTATATGTGACAACTAGGTAGCCATGAAAGATGAAAGAATGATGGGTAATTTACCTTAACCAATGAACATTCATCTTTTTAGGTGGTATTCATGAATATCTTGATCCCACCAATAACTTACTCATTTTCATTGGTTGATAGGTAAATTACCCACCAATCTTCAAAGGTAATCTAGAAAAAATCAAAAAATATGCATATACGTTTTTACATTAATGAAGGATAATTTTGTTAAATATAATACACAATTTTTCGTTCTTATATAAAATTAACTATATTTTAAAAAATTTATAAAATTATCAACATGACATAAAATTTGGTTTTTTTTTTTTAGAGGAATAAAATTTGAAAATTATTATGTACATAAAAAAATAAAAAATAAAAACTGTGGAACGCTAGCAGCATCCATCATCATATTGATAATTATTTTGTAATCATTGAGTTGCTTGGCTTATTAAATTGATACTATCAATTTGAGGCTGACTCGTACTTCCAATTATAAAGATTTTGTATTTGTATTAACCTATTGCGATCAAAATATATTATTAGACCTTTTTCTTGATCATAGCAGGTTTAATGTGGGTCATAATAATGCAATTTGTAAGTATACTCGTTCCCTTGACTTATTCATAGTTTTTATTTTAGTCCTCTAATTAATTGGTGTTAGGTTTTGGATCTTTAACGTTATTTCAGTGAGTCAAATTAGTTATTTTTCTTTAACTTTCAATCTCAATGTCTAAGGTGTGTCAACAGTGTAGATGGTCCACCAAATACTTCATTAATTTTTTAATATTATCCTGTTTGATCTTTTTTTCAAAAATGCGACCGTGAGATCATGCATGTCTATTAATCTAATATAATGCATCATCAACATCTAATTTAGTTTATCTTTATTCGTTATCTTCCCTGCTCCTCTTCTTCAACTTAATCATCTTCATACATGCTTTCACAACAAAACAAAAAAATCATTTGTTCATTATCATCATCGTCTATCTCGTTTTATCATCGTCTTCAAGGATCCTGTAAAGTGAATAAAGTGTAAAGTGAAAAAATCTAGTGTTGTTACTATGACAAACTCATAATTTATTATGATATGCTTATAGTATATACCTTTAATTTGTTAATTAACGATTTATATTACTCCTTTTACACTCTAAAATAAGTTGTTTCTTTTAGACGAACTGATCCTAAAATAATATATTTAATATTAAATTGATAGGGTTCAAAATATGTCTTTTTTCTCTTTTTCTTTTCAAAATGCTTAGGTTAAGGCTATGTTTTAAAACAATAAAATTCACACTCACACACATTAATTTCAAAGAAGTGTAGAATTGAGAGTTTTGCATCTGCATCTCATCAGATCAAATGTTTTTTGTAAAGTTTTACCATATTAGTTGTATTTACCAAAAAAAAAATGTATATTTTAATTGTTGTTTTAATGTTTCTTTCTTAAGGATTGGTTGATGAGGAACCTTTAAGATTTTATAATATTAATGTCAGACATTTTATAACCATAAAACCCTCGCCAATCGAGGACTAGCCAAACAAAATTAGTCAACTGGGTTTTTAAACTTTATGTACATCGCTCTTGGTTGATTAAATAATAGAAACGCCAGGCACATGGCTCTTTTTCGTTTTTTCATAAGTTCTGTGAATATTGTGAAAAACACGAGAAATTGGGGTGTTGTGAATTGTGTTAAAATCTTATTTTGAAAAGCTCTTCTGAAAAATTGTCTGACAAACACCTCATAAATTCGCACATTTTTACCTGATAGTTGAAGTATTTGTATGTATGTCACCTCCTCTTGATAAGAAGAAAGCCACAGACCGAAGGTCGCCAACTCAAAGTCATTACCTCCTTACACAGATAGTAGATCTCGAGCCCTGACGGATCAACCATACTTATTGTGTTTCTTCGAGTTAAACCATGAAACAAACGTTGGCGATCAAATGAACAAATGACAGGATTTTAGTATTTTATGATCGAAAATAAAATATTGGTAAATTCTTGGTTAATTTGGAGTTTGATTGAATATTTGGTACTATGTAGGCGAAATTCTTTTCAAATTTAAATTTATTTTAAAATAATATAATATAAAAAGATGACATAATATTGAATGAATGAATGAGAGTACATGCCGAATCAAACTACATGGATATAAAAGTATTCACCTACTTTATTTCCCAAACTGTATTACATATGCTGAGAACCAAGTTAGTCATGCACACACAAGTCAATTGATCGAGCAAACAAATGAGTTCATTCAAATCAAAGTTCACCCACCTAGTTTTCTAATCCTTTGTTTGACCCCTAAAAAACGAAGTGTAAATATACACACTTGCAAAAATGTAAGTTTAAGTACAACCATGTAAATAAATTCAGAAGAAATTTTAGAGTACACAACCAATTGAAAACTTTTAGTAAGAAGTTAAAATGCATCTAACTTGCATCTTTACCTAATCTTACATAGAAAACCAAGAGAGAAAAATATATCTTAATCCTCCAAATTAAACCCTGCTGAAGTAAACGTGCAAAATGATCCAAAAGCTTTAGCATATGTTGTTTTGACGATCCAATGTTAAATTGACAATCTTAAAATATCAAGAAAAAAAAAGACATGAAATATCCCTTCTTTTTTTGTTTCCGAACTGAAAAATGCGATTTGCTTTCAAACCCTCATTTACTATGAAACCACCAAGAGAGGGTGACTTGGATTTCATAACTATTATATGAATTTAGACATTTAGTAAATTATTATGACTATAATCATTAATATTAATTGTAACAATAACTTGTTGCTTATTATTGCTTGATAATTTCTCTACTTTTCTAGGTACATTATTCAAATCGATTACTTACAATCCTTCTTCATAATCATATGCCATTTGTTTCAGGTGGATTCCTTCCTTATTCCTCTCTAGTTGATGTAATACAGTACATGTTTATACTTCAAAGTTTACAATGTCATTTAAACTCAAATATTACGTGTGTCACAAATATCATACACTAATGTAAACGACATCTAGTAAAAATATTTACAACGATTATTATCTATTACAAACATTTTTGGGACACTATATTTATATTTTTGTATTTTATTTGACAAATATTTTGGTTCTTTTTAAAAGCAAAATTCACAACTGCTTAAATAGAAACAACTCTGATTGTTACTTATATATAAGTATATTTCGAATTATATAATTTAAATAAGGGTATTTTTTTGAACATAGTAGGGCGAGTGAGAAGAGATTATGGTGAGAAAATAAAAGGCCAAGTTATTTCAATGAATTCTGCTCTTCTCCCTGCACTTTTCGCTCGCACCCAGCTCAAAAAACAATAATGCCCATGTGTTAGTTAAGTCACACTGCGTGACTTAACTAACGCACCTTATATGTTCTGCGTGACTTAAGTCACGCACCACTGGCATGTGCACGAGTTAACTCACGCACGTTGGCTGGTGGTCTGAGCTCATGAACAAAAGTTTTTTGGACGGTATTCAATGCAATTTAATTGGTTTTGCACGTTTTTGTTAAGTTTTTTCACGTTTTTTGACTATATTTATGGTAGATATAACCTATGTTACAATATCCCCCTATAAATACACCTCTAAACTTCTCCATTTTCTCACACCATCTCACATTCTCACTTCTCCTCAATCCCTCCCCCTATGAATCTCCTTCTTTTCCTTTTTTTTTCCTTCTTTATTTTTGTGAAAAAAGAGAAA
>Ga0228710_1004527_pt1 | contig 21940 bp, 14 predicted proteins | sample MedpolnodulmetaG_FD_177995 | JGI IMG/M metagenome (GOLD analysis project Ga0228710, IMG submission 177995) | Root nodule microbial communities from Medicago polymorpha collected in Santa Monica, California, United States - pink nodules | ecosystem: Host-associated > Plants > Roots > Nodule...
AGACTTTATAGTGTTGGTTAGAAGTTTCTACCAACTGAATACTATAGTGGATAATCTCACACGAAGTGTGGGGACTGGAAGTAGCCGGATTTGGTGAACCAGGATAACTCTCCTGTGTTATTCTCTCGTCCTTATTCTTGTCATTTATTTTACATTATAATCCAGAGTGCTCTGGTCCTAAACTAATTCTTAAATATTTATCTTGCTAATTAATTTAATTACTTTCCAGAATAATCTGGTCCAGATTAATCACAACCAAATTAATCCAGAGTTCTCTGGTCCTCATTAAATTATTAATTTATAATTATATCATTGCCTCCAGAATATTCTGATCCAAAATTAAAACAATTGCTTAAATACTTAACTAAAAGTTAAATCTGCTTAGAACTTAATTTTTCTCATTCTGCTTATATAAAATATTATTTGTTTAAACTAATATCTTAACCAAGAACATTCTTGAGTATATAAACTTGATCTAAAAGTTTCAGGAATAATTTTAAAAAAGGGGTCACAATTCAAACCCCCCCTTTCTTGTGACTATTATTGCTACTTCAAAATCTACCTAAAAAACCCTCCAAATAGGCATTCTGGTGCTGTTCGGATTAAATATTCCAGAATGTTTTTGTCACTTCCGGAATATATAATCTGGATTCCCTCGGTTTCACTTGGACGGTGCGTTTCACCACAGGATTGGCTGGTTACTAGAGTTTTAATGTGTTTTTTGGACGGGTTTGAACGACAAACATGTTTTCCTTGACTTCCAAATGACCTAGGACTTGGTTTAGGCTATAAATAGGTTTGCATGTTTGCCAAATTCCTTCATTCTTCACTTCATCTCTTTTCTTTCATTTTCTTCAATTTTTTGAAGTTTTGTAGGAGTGTTCGTGGTGTCATGGTTATTGTTGACCGTTCTGACCCCTGCAGCTTATGCGGGGGTTATATAACGGTCAACAGAGAGCCTTGACATAAAAAAAAACACTAATATTTCATATCGACGTTGTCCGGATTTTAAAATCCGAAAATCACTAACAATCTAGGTTGGAAAATAAAATCTGGACCAAGGGTAATTTTGGCATTTTTGCAGGGCGCGTGAGAAGGCAGCAGGGTGGGAAAAGTAAATCTCCTCAAGTTATGATCCAAGCTCAATACTGTGAATGGAATTGGCCCAAATGATGATCCAAGTCCAATATTGTGATTGGTAAAGCGACTTTTGTAGCAAGACACATGTCCATTGTGCATGTAAGACAAATTGCATTTCTCATGTAATGCATGATAGCAAAGTGGATGGTGGTTGCATGTATTGACATGTTGCAAGATGCATGAGATGCAAGTGACAAGTTGCACATTTGGAGTTTGCATGTAAGACAAGTGGCTTGTTGCATGTAAGGAACTAAGACTTACCTCTCCTATAAATAGCAAGCTCATTCTCATTGTTCCAATACCACAGAAACCTATCACATCCATATAATTTCTGAATAGTCTCCTCCTGTATTTAAGCAATGACAACCAATTATCTTACTTGGGTGACCATTTTCATCTTTGCCATGGCTCTTTGTACCAATTTATCTTGTGATGTTGTACGTGTTCCATTAGTAGGTAAGTAAGGGCCCGTTTGTTATAGCTTTTTAAAAAAAATCAGAATCTAAAAAAAAAATCTAAAAACAACTTCAAATGAGAAAACAGCTTCTCAAAAAATAGATTTTTTTTAGAGGAGAGAGAAAATATGCTTTAAAAAATTGAACTAATTATGTAACAAAAAATCTCTTTTTTATAGTTGTATCTAAACAAACTAAATTATTTGTTTAAAAAAAGTGATTTTTATTACGGTAAACAAACTCATAATAGATTCTGATTTTTCATAAAATCTCTAAAATATAATCTCTAAATTATTTTATGTCAAAATCACTTTTATTTGAATCCGGGCACTAAATCACCTGATATAATTACAAATAACAGAAACTATTCAACTAGAGAGTTATATATAAATTAACTGATATATGATTTTCTATGATGTTTAATTAATGAACTTATCATGAAGTGTATTTTGTTATGCAGTTAGGAGATGTATCGATTGCGTGTGTTGTACTCCACCACCCCCAGGCTCTTGCTGCAGCAAGTGTCGTGCTTCTCCAATTCAAACTAAGACCATTGCTCAATCTCCATAATAGGGAAATCACATTTCTTATTATAACAATAACACCATATATAAAGTTCTTAATTATATCTTTTAGGATTTATATCTTTTAGAATAAGATGAGTCTCTTAAGTTTATGATGTAATTTCATGTATGTGTAAGAATGATTATCATAATGTTATCAAAGTAATTGCCACTTATATCATCAAGGATTGAATGCACAACAATAAGATAATTGGATCTAAAAAGTTATAAACTGGTGAATGAGGTGTTAATGATTCAATTTGGGTCGGTTTTAATTAGGTTTAATAGCAGTTTTGACCCTCTATGTTTTAAGAAGTTGCGATTTTGACCCCCTAACAAAATAAAATACAAAACCGCCCCTTAAGTATTGTCCCTTTTGCAGTTTTGGCTCCCATGCCAATTTTGACCAAGTCAATGCACACGTGGACACCACGTGTGTAATTTTTTTTAATTAAATTATTTTATTTTATTTTTTTAATAATTAAAAAAATAAAAAAATTTACACACATGGCGTCCATTTTCTTTTTGTGTTAAATAAATAAATTGTTCCCCTAAATATACCAACATTAGTCTCCCTAAAATATTCCTTAGGCTTTTGATCCCTCGAAAATTCTCCAAAATTTAATCAATTTATGTCTAACCTTCATATTTTTTAATGAAATTTTTCAGAAATATGTAGAATATTATGACAATCTCTTCCCAAAAAAGATATAATTTTTTAGAAAAACATAAATTAAATATAATTTTTATGTTTTAGGTGTTAAAAAATTCATATTAAATTCATTTAAAAATGACAAAAGTGTTTTTTATACAAAAGAAAAATATGAAACAACCAGACCCTTAGACTTATGCTAGCTTAATGGTAAGAGGTTGTGAATATTTTAGAAAAAAAATAAATTATTTTCTCTCTCCCTACATGCCAACTACGTAGCATATTTGCTTAAGAATTACAAATCCTATATAAAGCCTTTATGAGACAGCAAATCTTTACTCTGTTTCTGAGATAGGCAAAAAAAACACTTGCATTCAGTTGTCAACTTTCTAATGGGTTTCAAACACTATTCAGATAATAACTATGACAGGTTTATCCCAAATAGATCAGCCATGGATTTCGGTTATGCTCAATATATGCTAACAACGAAGGATGCTACATTGGGAAAACAGAATGATTCATCATCAGCATGGAGTGAACTCTACCAGAAAAAACTCTTGGAAGCCGCCGACCTCCCAATGCGGATATTGGCCTTCCGCAACAAACCCACAAAACCTAAAAATACTCTTTCTCCTCCTCCTCAATCCAATCCCTCAAAACCTAGACACATTCCTCAGGTAACCTGTTTTTTTATATGCTCGATAATAATTTTAGGTTTAAATATGTATTTAGTTCCCGGTAAAATAAACACTTGAAATCGGTCCATTTTATTTTGTCCATTCTACATACCATAAGGACTATTTTTTATTTTTTTATTTTTTTGCAAGTCTTAAATCAAAACATGATAAAAAATAAAATGTGGTATTATTTGCAAGGACGAAAAGTAAAACAAATATTTTTAGAGAGACTTGAACAAAAAGTTGTATATTTGAAGTACTACATACATATTTAAACCTTTACTTTAATTTCAATTTTGCATGTTTTTTTATGTGTTTGTGAAAATGATTTTGCAGAGTTGTGAGATAACTTTGAATGCCACAGATATCTTGGAATGTTTCCCCTTGAGTTTATTAGATTGGGGTAGAACTGGTGTCCTTTCCATCGCACTCAATGATACAGTTGTTCTTTGTAGTGATTCCGATGGTTTCTATGATTCTGTTGCTCTCCCTACAACGTTGGAAGATGGTCCTATACATCTACTATGACACGGGTAAATGCTGCTCGTATTCTTTGTATTGTTTTTAAACTTGAAATTGTTCTCTATTCTCATGTTTGTGTGGTTTTATTTTGGTCACTGCTGCAGATTAGTACATGGAGTGTCGGACACAGATTTGCAGTGAGTTCATTGGCTTGGAACAACAGTCATATTCTAACAACAGGAGCATTGGATGGTAAAATAGTGAACAATGATGTTAGAGTCAGAACTCATATAGTTTCAACTTACAGCGGACACGCACAAGTGTGCGGGCTCAAGTGGTCTCTCGATGGCCAACAATTGGCTAGTGGGGGAGGCGATAATATCATTCACATATGGGATAGATCTGCTGCTTCTTCAAATTCACGGCCCACAAGTTGGCTTCACAAGTTTGAGGAACACACAGCTCCTGTCAAGGCGTTGGCTTGGTGTCCATTTCAGCGTAATTTATTAGCTTCAGGTGGAGGTGAAGGTGATCAATGTATTAAGATGTGGAACACGCACACGGGTGCACGATTGAATTCTGTTGACACGGGATCAGAAGTAGGCGCTTTGCTCTGGAACGAAAATGAGCGTGAGCTGCTTAGCTCACACGGTTTCTCTCAGAACCAACTTACTCTTTGGAAGTATCCTTCCATGTTGAAGATGGCCGACCTTAACGGTCACACCTCAAAGGTGCTGCACATGACACAGAGTCCAGATGGGTGTAAAGTGGCATCTGCAGCTAACGACGGGACTGTGAAAATTTGGAATATCTTTGGAAACCCAGCAGCAACAGCACCAAAGACAAACAATCAGCTCTTTGCTAATTTCAACCGTAGCAGTATCCGTTGAAGAGGAAGTCTTGTGTCTGTAACTGGTGCCGAACCCTTAGTTTTGTATAAAATATATGCTTTATTTATGAGCACTAGCATGTAAAGATTGCAAACATTGTATTATACAGAAAAGTTGATAAGATATATTATTATTAGTTTGAGTTACAAATCTTAATTTTATGTTCTTACCTATATTCCTTTCATTTTATTTTTTCATTTGGTTATTAAGATAGAATGAAATCCATGACATTTTGTTTTGTTGTGAAGGAAATCTGCCTTCACATTGGTTGGTTCTCATGATGGGCATTCTGCCCACAAGGTGTTTCTAGAGTTGTCTTACTCATCAAGCTATGAACTAAGCATAGTTTTGTGGTTATAAGTTATAACCCATGATAGCATATAAACTAAGCTTAATTAACAATTGAAATGCAAAGACATCACCCCACACAAAACATTCACATTGCTAATAAATCAAATTCAACCATAATCGATTACTGTAGGATTAATGGATACCCTCTGGTATACTAAGACATTCTATTGCTCAAAGTCAAAGTATACTGGTAGAAGATCAGAACTACTTCTCAGTAGAGAACTAGAATGCTTGGCTTGAACAACTAACTTGATGCAGAAACAATTCATCTCCGAGCCTTCCTTAAAACGTTATGTGTTTTAGTGTTTAAAATTAAGTATCACTATCATGTTTTTATCAAAACAAGAATGAATCCTAATTTTAATTTGATGTTGTTGGCTAATTGGTTTAGTCAACGAGAGTGTTAGTCAACATTTTTCTGTTAATAACAGTGAGCAGTTTGTTAGTTGGTTGACAAGGCTTTAAGAAGTTGTTATGCATAGCCTTTAATTCATTGTTCCAGAAACCATTGTTTATCTTGTGTTCATTGTGAGGATAATCTGTAACTAAGTTGAGAGAGATTGTACTCATCAAAGAGATATTGATCATCGATAATTGTGGCTGCCGTGGATGTAGATTAGAGTATATTTCTCTAATTCAAACGATATAAAGTGAAAAATACAGACTTATAAGTGAAAAATACCAACTTGGTTAAAATAGTTATATTTACAGGACTCTATAGTTTTAAGTTGTATGCTACTTATATTTACAGCATATAATAGATCACTTTTGAATATAATAACATACAAAAATTCTTTCACCCGTGCAACACGCGTGTCTTATTCTACCTCGCTAGAGAGCTCTCGCCACTGATTCTATCAAAGGAGACAGAATATAATGCACTAGGTAAACTCTCAAGAGTGTATTTGAAGTCGAACAGAGAAGTGATCTTGTTTTCCAAACATTGTTTCAGTTCCATAACTACATGCCTCATGATTGGCCTATTGATGGAAGATTGTGCTACACAAGCCATAGCGGTATCCAAAGCTTTAGTTGCATAGTTAATATCAAAGTCTCCCTGTAATCTCGGATCAACAATATCTTTTACCTCTCTTTCCAGCAGCATGTCACTGACCAACTGAACAATATGGATTTTGATTTCGGTTTTGGTTATGGCTGGTTGTCCTGTAATTATCTCAAGCAAAACTACTCCAAAGCTGAAAACATCACTTTTTTCTCTCAACCTGCTTAATCTATTGTACCTGAAAAATACAAATTTGTAACTTAATCTATGTATAAACCAAAAGTGAAAAGGAAAAACTAAAATGTTGTTTCAAAGGTAACACCCTTTAGTGGGCTTTGGCTTTTCCCATTTGGGTTTGAGTTAAAATAGTACTACTTCTATCCATTCTTAGAAGTTACATTTAACAATTTCACATGTTTTAAGATATCTTAATACATGTGAAACTTATATTTCAAGATATCTTACTCCGGGTCGAGGTATCCAGGCGTGCCAGCAATAACTGTGGAGAGATGAGTTTCACCTTCATTAGGAAAAATCTTGGACAATCCAAAATCAGCTAATTTACCTTGTAATTTTTCATTTAGTAAGATGTTTTTAGACTTAACATCTCTATGAACAATTGGTGGATTGCAACCATGATGCAGATACTCCAATCCTAAATTTGAAGGTTCAAATTAAGTTAAGTTAGTTGCCTAAAGTATTTCTCTTTATGAGATATATTTTGATTGATCAAAATCATGGAACTAATGGCCAAAAGGATTCATACTCACCTTCTGCAACATCCACTGCAATTTGAAGTCTTTGATTCCAACTCAATATATTACCGTTTTTATCTGCATTCATGAAACAGTCTTAACCACGCAATTCATAACCAGGAAAACAGACATATCTATCTTGGCATTTGGTTTAGAATAACAAAGAAGTATTGTAGATGAAAACAGACATGTCTATCTTGGCATTTGGTTTAGAGCAAATCTTTGACTTAATTTACCTGGTTTATTTTTTTTGGACATCCTTTGACTATTTAGAAGTTTTATGCAGATGAGAGATATTCACAAAAATTAGGAATTACTTAAAAAAATTTAACATAACTGTAACTAGAATTATAACATGTTAGAGAGAAATAAAATTAATGGACTGACATGATCATAAACAATACCTGATAAATGGTTGGCTAAGTCTCCATTGGCCATATACTCATAGATGAGAGCCATATTGGTGCCATCATCACAGTAACCTATAAGATTGGTCAAGTATTTATGATGAACTGTAGCAAAAAATTTGGCCTATGAATCACAAAGAAAAACCATATTTAGTTAACATAAAATTCATTAACTATATATATATATATATATATATATATATATACCGTATACACACACATATGCATAATACAATTTTCAAGTGAATTAATCATACAACCTCTGCTTGAAATTGCAGATATCCTTGAGCTGATGAGGAAGATAGCATTTTGACAGCTACCTCAGTATTATGATCAATCCAGCCATGGTAGACTGTTCCAGATGCTCCTTTCCCTACAACCTTCTCAAAATTTCTGGTAATTTTTAATACTTTTTCATAGGTGAATTCTTGTTTTTTCGACTCTAGTTCCTGCTTTATTCTTGAATTAGCACCCAGCTTGATCAGATTATGGGAAACTGGGAAGAAGCAAACACAGTTTTTATTCTTGAATTAGTATCATATTTGTTTGAGTCTAATTTTGACACACAGAGTGTGTCAGTCAACCAATCATTAATCTTCACATTCATATGAAATTGTCATATTTAAGATGGTATCTAATTAGTTTGACAGTGTAAAAGATTTTTAAATTTACATCGCATACCAATTAAATCCTATATTTTTATACATGTTGTTTTGCTCCCAACAAGGCCAATAGAATAGAAAACAAAATGTACCTCGGTGTCTCTTATTGTAAATGCGAAAAGAAATCACTGCTACTGCTAGTATCAAGAAAGCTCCACCAATTAATGTTACCAATGGAACTACAACCTTATTCCCATTCCTTTTGTTGCATGAACCTGAGGTGCAAAGATCTGGATTTCCACCAAAACTTGCATTTACAGTAACAAATAATCACGTTATTTATTTGATATTGTCTTATACCTTAAATTTTTGTAATATAATTATGATATAAATCACTAGCTCATGACATGGAAAATGAAAACAGAATAAATATTACTTAAATGTGAAACTTGAACTTCTTAAAAAAAAAAAAAGAGTGAAACTTGAAATCGAACATACTTGAATTGGAGCATACTATTCTCTGAACGCACAAGGAGTTGTATTGGAATTGCTCCTGATAACTGATTTCCTTCAAGGTTTCTTCCATAAACAAATACAAGATTACCCTTTATACATGCTTGCATAAAAATATGTAAAAAAAACCATACAATTTGTCAAAATTCTATCCAGATGTTCAGGTCTATGAAGCGCGAACTCTATCACAGACACTTGAGACGACACAGACATGTTAACACTGCTAATTCAAAAAATATAGGACACCAACACCGAACACACACACAAATTGTGTGTGTGTGGCATCTAAATTGAGCAAATTGTTTTGTTAAAAAAAAAAAACAAATCTGAAACAAAATATTATAGTTTTTTATCTTCATTCATCCATCTACAATTATGAGAAGCTAAAAATGATGTAATAAAATTATGTCTTTAAGCCCTTCATTGATCATCACATCTTTGACCCTGGTCAGTGGCGGTTCTAAATTTAATGTCTTTTGCAATTTCTTATGTAATTCCCCCTGAATTTCTTGTATAAACTCCTATAAATTGGGCAATTTCTTTAGATTTTTGATTATTTGCTTGCAATTTCTTATGTAAACCCCTATAAATGTGTTGCAAATTTTTTTTGCCTAGGCTTTATAATAATCCAGGCTCCGCCACTAACCCGGTAGAAGTGTTTGAGAAGTGTCCAAAAAGTGTCTTAGGTGTGTCAAATCAAAGAAAAATAGTATTTTTTTCTTTTTGGGGCACTTGTTTGAGATGTCAGACACATGCTGGGTGTCAGACACCGATGTGTGTCGCACACGCCTAATCTCAGAGCTTCCCATCACCTGCTACAGAGGTCCAGGTTTATACAATAAAGTTCACATTGGCATTCTTACCATGATATTTTTTTAACAACTCAAGCAATAAAATTAATTGAAAATTCAAGGCCACCTAGGAGAACCTAGGACTTTGAAAGCTTTGCCACTCTATAGAATTTAGCCATATGAAGATGAATATAGTTGACTTACAAAACTCTCAAGAAGCGCAGCTGAGATAGGAAATCAGGCACAGCTCCAGTCAAATTGTTATTTGACAAGTCCCTAAAATTGGAACAAAATGTTTTTATGCTTCATCTTTGTGACCAACTATATAGCTAACTATTCATGTGTAATAGATTAAAGGACTTACAAATATTCTATGGACTTCAGATTGGATATGCCAGCAGCTATAGTTCCATTTAAACCACTGGAAGTTAAGTTCCTAATGCATGGTTATGAAATTCATTAATATCATTGAAGACTATAAAAAGTTAAAGTGAAAACTACTAAACTAAAGGATGATCAACATATGTATTTCATTTCATGCCACATAACTTACAAGTATATGATCCTTGGTGAATCAGTACCAGCATAGCTGCAGTTTAAACCATTCCACAAGTAAGAAACTGAGGTACAAGGATCTCCTTGCCAATTTCTCTTGATCCCATAAATTGACTTCACATTTAGGATGGCATCAACTAGCATCAACATGATAAGATTGTAAGAATAATGCATGTAAATAATGAAGTGCATGGTCTTGAATTAACTGTAAATAGAAATTTGAGAGTAAAATCAGTGTATCTAACTAAATAGTAGTACATACCATCGGTTTGATATGTTTCTGATTGTAAGAAGTCCTTTTCCATGTATATCTCAACCGCATTGAATAGAGGTGGAAGAGTTGACCTACTAGTCTTATTAAGCCAAAGTTCTAACTTAGTCTCACTTATAGCTGATGAATAATAATACAGGTTTTGAAGATAAAAAGGATTGACTTCACTCCTTAGAAGCTTCCCATTTACAAAAATGTTGAACTCTCTGATTTGATTTTCCTGGAGCTTCTGGATTTCAGCAAAGTACATGTACACATAATATCTGGAGGAATTATACTTGGGAAGGAAGGAAAATTCCAAGTTGTCACTGACATTTGCTGGAATTGCTGTTGTTCTCATCACAGTGGAGGGTGGTACCGGTATAAAGCTGAATGAAGGTGCTCTTTGGTCTATGGTGAGTGAAGTGTCTATTTTTTTCCAATCAATTGAGTTATAAGGTGTCCATGTTCTGTCATAAACATCATCTGGATATCTTTGGAAAAGGAAAAAGTGTAAGTACTTGTGAAACTGTTTGAAGAGGTTATAGAAACAGTTTATTACATGTCCACAAGATGTTTTAAACTTTTACCATAAGATCTTTAAGATAGCTTATAAAAACAACATATATATAACTAATATGAAAATAATTTGACTTTATTATAGCTTTTGTTAGAGAAATAGATTATACATAGAACTTATATGATAAGCGTTTATTTCTTATTAAGCATTTTATCCAAGAAGGCCTTATAAAAAATAACTTTTTTTTTCCTTTTAGAAGTGATTCCAATTCTAACTTCCATGGCATGACTTGTTATAGTTATACCGTGAGTGAGATGGCTCACCTGATTTTTTTACCATCCTTCGAGCCTATATCAAACCTCCCCAAAAGCTCCAAAGAGTTATCAAGATAGGCATCATCACTGCTAAGAACTCTAAGCTCTAAAACTGAAATAAAAGGTGTACCCTTGCCAGTATTAAACAAACAAACATGAACATAATCCGAGGATGCAGCATAAATGATTTCCTTGCTAAATACACTAGATGAATTCTCAAACACCACAGATTCCCACCATTTGGCTCCAAGATAGATATCAAATTCAGGAAGAGAATCTTTTCCATCATAGTTACCATACACAAAACTGGCCCTGACCAAATATTTCTTGCTACTTCCTTGTGAAACAAAAAGGGTGTAGCAGTTCCTTGTTCCTTCTGGGAAGCTTCTAACATTCCAAAACTGTCTTTCAAGGGATGCCTTGAATTTAGATGATATGATGTGGCTTACACCAGTGTCTGTGAAATTAACATCCCAAGTGTAATAGATGGAAGTAGTTTCATCTGTGTAGCTTGGTTCATCCACTAGTCCACAGTCAATACTAATGAAGCCTGCAAAAGAGGAAAACACGAGCTCTAAACTATGTAGGACTGAATCAAATACAAACACAAACACCGAACACAACATTGACTTGTACGTGGCTCAGAGCTACTTATGTTCTAAGGTAAGGACAATGAAGCAACCCTATATATGTAGTCTTATAGCAGAATAATATGTTGTAAGATGAGACTGTCAAACCTGATTGGTTGTTCTGAGCATGAACAATGAAAGGAAGAGTCAAAGAGAGTAGAAAAACTATAGGTAACAAGTGTCTTGCCATAGGAGAACTTGAAAACTTGTAACACACTCAATCTGATACCAGATGTTAAAACTTTGCTGGTTTAATTTTTAAGCTGGTATAAGCATCTCCACCAGATTGATGAATTAGACATAACAACTAACAAACCATTTACGATATTTGACTTAGCCTAACCAGTCGATTATGATATTATGTTTATTCTTCATAAGTCAAGTTCTTCTGTGCATTTTAAATTCTTTCATCTTTTTCTTTGCCTTATTTTATTACTAGATGTATGGTGATTTGATTGTCAACGACAACTTTTTGCAGGAAATTTTCAAATGTGGTGAACAAAAAAGATTACACATTAATTCATTATACTTATAATAATAAAAATCATTTGTTGGCATATGCGTGTTGGATTTGATAGACCAAAATAAAGACAATGATCAAAATGAAGATTTGCAGCCTGCTGGGCACTTGGCAGAAATTTTGAACCTTCAAATATAAATATCCATATACTATAGTATAATGCAAAACTAATTACCATCATAGGGCTTTTGATTAACTTGGAATTCAATCTTCAAATTCAAACCTTAGGGCACATAAAATACCATGGCTATCTATTTTTATATTCACTTGTTCCTATCACATCCATATTTCTCAATAGTTTCCTCTTGTATTGTAGCAATGGCAATCAATTCTCTGAAGTTTACTAAACAATAAAAAATTACTAATAAAAAAAAAAGACTTTTTCTAATAACAATAAAAAACTACTTTGTGTCGATGTTTGTTATTATCATTATGTGTGTGCGCTTAAGCACTATACATTTAACCTTGTGATCATGCAAGGCTAACTCTTACTATTCAACTATAGACTAACCCGACAACTCAAAAGAAACCCTCTATCGAAGTAATTACCAAGTCTAAAAACCATATATAATACAAACTACCGTGACACTATTTATTAATTTAATTGGATTCACCCTTCAAATTCAAACCTTACGGCTTACGGCACTTAAAAGAATATGCCTATCTATTCTTACATCCACTAGTTCTAAGTTGACTTGACAAACTTATATATATAAACACTAGATTCATGATCTAATCATTCAAATAACCAAAACCTTTCACATCCATATTTCTCTATAGTTTCCTCTCTCTCTCTCTCTCTCGTAGTATAGCAATGGCCACCAATTCTTTGAAGTTTACTTTGGTGACTCTTTTCATCTTTGCCATGACTCTTTCTCCCACTTTACCATGTGATGCTGTACGTGTTTCATTAGCAGGTAATTAAAAATAAGATAAACTATTTGATTTAGAGAATTATATATAAATTGAAACTTTCAAATTGATATATTTTTCTATGATAATTAAAAAACTCATGAAGTGTATTTTGATGTGCAGTTAGTAGGCCCATATGTCCTGCTTGTGTGTGCTGCAGTCCACCACCCCTAGGCTCTTGCTGCAAGTGTTGTGCTTCTCCAATTCAAACTCAGACCATTGGTCAATCTCCATAGATAGGGAAAGCACCTTCTTTATTATATAACACCAAATATAGTTCTTAATTAAATTTATTATTATTTTATTTTCTTTTTGTGGAATAAGAGGAGTCTCTTAAGTCTCTGATGTGATTTCATGTATGTGTAAGAATAATTATCATAATGTTACTATAGAGAAATTGCCACTTATCGTCAAGGGCTTAAGGTGATATAAGAGATTTGGATCCTAAAAGTTATAAATTGTTGAATGAGATGTTTGCAAATGGATTTGATATATAACCTAGTTTCTAAATGTATTCCAGTTATTTTAAAGTTTTGACGTGTTAGAAACAAGATCAAGAACAACATAAATACAACTAACAAAATAATATTGGGAAAAAGGAACAAAATCAACCAAGAGGAACCATGCAACTTATTTCATACAATTAATATGAATTAGAAAAGTCTTCCTACAAAACATTGATTAACAAAAAAAAAATTATTGTACTAATTACCTGATTATGCAAAACCTTCGCCACCATCCTAAACTCCTTCATTACAAATTTGTGCAGCACAATTGTAGACTTGTTGGGAAAATAACTAGAAGTGCAGGTAGGAAGTTGGAATTCATCTAATTTCCAATTTGATTGAATTTGTAGGAACCATGTGGATATCAAGTTGTCATAAATGGTAGTGTAAGTGCTGTTTTGAAATTTGAGTAACTTACCACCTGCTTCCTCCAAAATAAAATATAAGCAACAATGGTTGCTAAAAAAAATGATAGGCTTAACTTATTTTTTTCTTCTCACTTAAGTCCCTTAACTATTAAATGTGTCAATTTGGTCCTGAAAGTTCTCTTCCGTTTACTTAGTTGGTCCTTTCTGTTAACTTTTTTCAAAAAACGTTAACTCTGCACATGTGGCACTCCAGGTTGGCATAATCCTTAGAATTCTGAGAAGATAGAGAGAGAATGAAGAAAACGTAGAGAGAGAAGAAAACACAGAGAGAAGAAGAAGAAGAAACGAACTGAAGATCAAAGGAAAGGGGAAAACACTGTTGATTCTGGAACGAAGACGAAATCGAAGACAAAATCCAGGTTTGTTTCATCTTCTTCTTCGCGAAAAAATGTTTGTTTATTCTGATTAGGGTTTCTAAAATTGTTGAAGTTTCTGAAAAATGTTGAAGTTTTGTATGAATGTGTGGCCTTTTAATGTTGATTTAATCTTCTTCTTCGCGAGTATGAAACTCATGTTTGTTCTAATTAGGGTTTCGAAATTTTGCTAGGGTTTTGAAAAATTTCTAGGGTTTTGCAGATTTGGATGATTTTTGTACGTTTTAAGGTTCTGTATGCATGGATTTGATATTCTATTGTATTTTCCCTTTTCAAAAGTTGATTTTTGTCTGTTGTGTTGAATATTTTGAAGGAAATAAAGTATGGCTTTATACTGTTGTGTTGTATGTGGTCCATTTTTTTCAATTTTTGTGCACAAATTTAATTAGGGTTTGTTCTTTTCTTTCCCGCCTTAATGGCTCAAAACATATGGATCAAGTGTTTCAGTGTGTTTTACATCATGCTGAGGACTTAAGCTCTTTTAATGACCCTGAGTATGTAGGTCTAGAAGAAATACTTGATTGTGACCCAGATTTTTTCAGTTATTTTGCTTTGTTAACAACCTTAAAAAGATTAGGGTATATTAGTCTTAAGTCTCTGTGGTACTTTGACCCTACTATGGAAGATGGAATGATTCCTTTGAATAGTAACATAGGTTGTAGAAGGATGCAGAATATTGCATATCAATTTGATAAGGTCCATTTGTATGTTGTTCACCCAATGTCACAACCTGAAATTGGAGAGCTTAACTCATTGATAGAATATCCTATAATGGCCCCGCCTGTGGCCCCACCTGTTAGGAATGAAACAAATGAAGGCCCCACTAGTGTAGGTCCCACTGCTGAGGGTGAGGGTTCAAATGTTGATGGTGGTGTAAGTGGTGTAGGTCCCACTACTGAGAATGAATTGTTTGGTGAGTATGATAATGGGCCTGGATTAGGAGATGATGAGACACAGACTGAAGTTGGACAAAATAGTCATGGGCCTGAGCTAGAGAAGGAAACTGTGAATGTGAGTGAGCCAACAGTGGAGGAAATTGTGAATGTGGGTGAGCTTGTGCTAGGGAATGAAAATGACTTTGACTTTGACTTTGGGTTAGGGAATGAAAATGAGGATATGGCTGGTGAGAAGGAAGACAGTGCCCTTGATGTACATTTTGGTGAGTCAGAAGATGAGGTTGGAATAACAGGAGACTTAGACAATGAGGTAGGTGGAAATGGAGTAAATGTGGATTTAAATGCTGAGACAGACACTGTGAGGGTAGAGGGCGAAGTGAACAATGTTGAGAATCAAACTGAAGTGGGTGAAGGATCTGTGAGGGTAGAGGGTGAAGATAACACTGCTAACAAAGGGAAAAAGAAGAAGGGATGATCTTCTTTGCAAAAGAAGAGTAAAACTGGCAAGGGGAAAAAGAGGAGAGGAAAACCCAAGAAAAAACAACCATGACAAGATCATGAGTTTGAAGATGACATTATTGAGCAACTACAAAGGTCTGTTAACATTGAAAGTGAAGTAGGAGCATCAGAGACTGTAGTAGCTTATAGGGATTGAGATGAATTAGATGAAGTCAATTCTGATGACTTGAATAGTGGATCTGAGAGTGATGACGATGGTGTGAACAAAGCCAAATTCCCAACTTTCAAAATGCCAGATAAAATGAAGGATTATAAATGGGAGGTTGGAACATATTTTGTGTCAAAGTTAGTTTTTATGGAAGCAATGAGGACTTATGCAGTACACTCTGGAAGGGCAATAAAATTTAGAAAGAATGATAAAGTTAGAGTGAGGGTTGGATGTAAGGAAGGATGTCCATGGGAGGCATTATGTGGTAAAATACCTGGTGAAGAGACATGGCAGTTGAAAAAGGTTTACCTTGGAGATCATGAGTGTGACACAGACTTCAATGTGAATTTGATGAATTCTAGATGGTTAGGTTCTAAACTTCATACAAGGGTTAGAGAGAATAGAGATCTAAAAATTTCAACTATAATGGAGAGGGCTCAACAGAAGTGGAATATTCAAATGTGTAGGAGCAAAGCTTATAGAGCAAAGAAATTTGCAGTGGAATTTGTTGAAGGGAGCTTTAGAGATCAGTACACAAGGCTGCATGATCTAAGGTCAAACCCTCATTCATCTGTCAAGATTACATCAACCCCTTATGAAGGTACTGAGGCTGACCTAGAGAATCCAAATGCAGTAGTCTGCCCTAGATTTCAGAGAATGTATGTATGCTTTAAGGGGTGTATGGATAGCTTCTTCAAATGCAGAAAGATCATTGGGCTTGATGGTTGTTTCCTTAATGGGCCTTATGGTGGAATGTTGCTGGTTGCCATTGGAATGGATCCAAATGACCAAATACTTCCAATTGCATTTGCAGTTGTTGAAGGAGAGATTAAAGAGTTCTGGAAATGGTTCTTAGAGCTTCTCATAGATGATTTGGGAGGTACTGGAATCTGCAGAACATACACCATCATCAGTGATCAACAGAAGGTATTATTTATATCTCCACATAAAATTTTTATTTTTGTATACTTTTTTAAAAACATATGCTTTTGGTTATAGTAAGTGTCGACTGCTTTTGTTGTATTGTGTCAAATAGGGACTTTTATCAGCTATTGATTTGTTGCTTCCTGGGGTTGAGCAGAGATTTTGTGTGAGACATCTCTATAACAATTTTAGAAAGAGATTCCCTGGAAAAAAAAAACTAAGAGTTAATGTGGAGAGCTGCCAAAGCTACTTACAAAAATGTTTGGGAAAAGGAGATGAAGGAAATAAAGGCTGTAAGTGATGAGGCATTTAAATATCTGTGTGAAATAGATCCAAGACATTGGACTAGGTCAATGTTTAAAGGTGACTCAAAGTGTGACACATTAGTGAACAACATGTCAAAAGCCTTTAACTCTGTGATTGTGATTCCAAGGTCCAAGCCAGTTGTTTCCATGTTGGAGGATATAAGAGTTTATGTCATGCAGAGGTGGGAGAAGAATAGGCAGAAAATTGCAAGGTTTAATGATGGTGATATTTTGCCAAATATCAAGAAGAAGCTAGAAAAGGAATCATCTTATACAAACAACTGGGTAGTAAGGTATTAAGTTTTCATTAAGTTTTCCATTTGTATGCTTAAGTTTCCTTATACTAATTATGTCTTCTTATGCATTAAGTTTCCATTTGTATGTTGATTAAGTTTTCATTTGTATGCTTTTTTTCTTATGGTGGAATGTTTCTGGTTTATTTTCTCAGGCAAGGTGGAGATCATGATTTCCAAGTGATTCATCTCTCAAATTCTGGAGACAAGTATGTTGATAACTTGCAGACAATGGTGTATGATTGCAGGAAATGGTATTTGACAGGACTACCATGTTGTCATGCCATTGCTTGCATGAAACACAAACATTACAACAGTGCTGACTATGTACCATCCATCTACAAGAAAGAAGCATATGTTGATTGTTATTCAAGCATGATATATCCTACCAATGGACAAAATCTGTGGATGAGAACTGAATATGCTGATCTTCAACCACCAGCTATCAAAAAACAACCTAGAAGACCTAAAAAGAAAAGGAGATTGGATGCAAGTGAGCTTCTCAGAGAGGAAGGACAAATGAAGAGAGCATCATACGGAATCAAGTGCAGTAGGTGCAAGCAATTTGGACACAACAAGTCAAGATGCCCACTGCCTCCACCTCCACCTCTTGAATCAAAGCCTCAAGCACAAGTTAAGACTCAATATACTGAATATATTGATCTTCAACCACCAGCACAAATTGAGACTCAAACCATTCAGCCACAAGTATCTCAGACTCAAGCTACTCAGCCACAAGCTACTCAGAGTCAAAATACTCAGGCACCAGCTACTCAGAGTCAAGCTTCTCAGACTCAAACTACTCAGAAGCAAAATGCATCAACTAGGAAGAGAAAAGCTAAAGAGCCAGTTTATGCTACTCAAACAACTCAGTCACAAACTTCTCATATTCCACCAACTCAGAAACCAAGTGCTTTAACTAAGAAGAGAAAGGCTAGTCATCAAGTTTCTGCTACTCAACCAAAACAAGCTGCAAAGCTATGAAACAAGGGGAGAAAGAAGGGAGGATCTGCTACTCAGCCAATGTGATGGACCAACAACTTCTGACTTGTAATATGGGCTATTAGGCAATTTAGAATGTCTTTTTCTGGATATCTGACTGCTAATGTTAAGCAAATGTGTGCTATTAAGCACTTTTGACTGTTAAGCATTTGTGTGCTATTAAGAACTTTTGGTTGTTAAGTATTGTTAAGCTATTAAGCTACTAAGCTATTTATGTAATATGTGTTATAATGCACTTATGACTTATTGAATATGTGTTATAATGCACCTTTGATTCATTGCTTATGATGTCTTGTGGTTTCTATAATTTGCAATTAGGTGATAAACTGCACTTACAGCCAATAATGCACTTACAATAAACTACACTTTTATGTTATATGTTATAATGCACTTACAACTTAAACAACAATTTCATTCATCAACAAACCATTTCATTCATTCATCATAATCAAAACAGTTCATTCATTCATCATAATCAAAACATTACAATCATCCTTCAATCCATTACATTCTTTCATCATCACTCAAAATACAACAACTCTTGCTATTTCAAATAAAATCCACCCAAAATCGATGTGGTTTTGCAAACTAAAATTGTTCCTAACACCAACCCAATCCCAAAACATACAAATCCAAAAATCAGTGCCATTAAAAACCATTGTCTTGTTCTTGATAACTCAATCTTCAACTTCTTAATCTTTTTACTCTGTTTTTCAATCTTCAATTCCCTTTCATCAATAAAATCATCTTCAGCAACCAACTTAAAGTAGCTGCAACCTTTGTCGCTAGCATTCCTGTAGTTGCTGCAACCCCAGAATTTCTTCCCATAGTTAGGATTCAAAGAGTCAGTAATCGTTCGAACTACAGTTGGTTCCCCACACCTACAACTTGGATTCCCCCTTCTTCTCAAACTAGATCCAACAGATCCATAAGATTGCTCGTGAACCCATTGTTTTTTTGATGTCTGGTTCGACATTTCAGGTGAAGGTGATGCTTGGTTAAGGCTTTTCTGGGTTCTGGGTCGCGAAAGAAGAAGAAGAAGAGAGAAGGTTTTGGCTGGTCGCAATGGAGAAGAAGAGAGAAGGAGGAATCTGCCAAATAAAACCCTAATTTTTGACATTTCATACCCTTTTATATTGCTGACAGTGATTTGCCATGTCCTCAAGTGATTGGCCAACCTGGAGTGCCACATGTGCAGAGTTAACGTTTTTTGAAAAAAGATAATAGAAAGGACCAACTAAGTAAACGGAAGAGAACTTACAGGACCAAATTGACACATTTAATAGTTAAGGGATTGAAGTGAGAAGAAAAAATAAGTTAAGGGACCTGAGGATGTATTAAGCCAAAAATGATATATGTGGATTAAATTTTTAACCACGTAAATCAATTTTCAACTACTTTTTTTTTTAAACAATTTTTTTTCAACTACTCTTTTTGCTTATATTTCATCTCGGAGAGAATAATGGTTGCTTATATTTCATCTCGGAGAGAATAATGTTTTCTTAAATAGTAAAAATATTTGCAATTTGTGTATTATATGTTAATAACAAATTTAAATTGAACATAATCTTTCAAACAACTTCATTCTCCTTATTTTTGAAGTTGATGTAGGTACGGAGAAAAAATGATGAAAAGGTTGTGTGGAATAAAAAACTTACACAAAAGTTGATGGTGTTAATCCAGAAGTGTCAACTTCAATGTCTACCCAATTGTTAGATCTTAATCTGGATATGCCTCCTATGGGGAATTGAATTGAATAAAATTGTGAATATGTATTACTATATTTATGTTTGTTTTCCGTTATGAAATACTTCAAGTTGTTGATTGGAAGATTTAATAAAGCATGGTTAATTTCTCATTATGTTGGACAATTAATGTAATGGTTTTCTTTTAGTCTTGTTTGATATTTGATTCAAAATTAATGTTAAATATTTTCATTTTCCTCTCTTAAGACTTGAAAGTTGAAACTACTTTTGTGAGTAAATCAAGATGAATGATTTGTATCCTCTCTATCCATGCTGCTCTTGTTTGTTTATGGATATTTATCTAATTTGAAATATCATCTTTGTTAATGATGTTGTCTATTAACGGTGTTATTATCTTTCAAAATAGATAGATAGATTCCCAACAAACAAAGAGAATATTATGTTAGAGTAGGACATAGATCTTTCATCTGGATTTACTCACTTCATCCATTTATATTGTTTAAGTTCTTAAGAGAGAAACAAAAGGAATAGACTGCATATTCATCAAGAAATTTATTAAATAATAATCAAATAAAATTACTATGTTAAGTGTCCAACATAATGAGAATTTAGCTATAATTTTATAACTGTGCCAAATGAAAACTAAGCACCTCCAAGTATTTAAGAATAAAAAAGTAATATATAAACATAATAACATAAGTTCAAGAAACTTGACCAAAAAAGAAACATAAGTTCAAGAATTTGTTCAATTCAATCCTCCATAGGAGAGACAAGTCTTTAAGATCTTACTTATTTGTTTAAATCTAACAATTTTGGCTGTTTTGAAGTTGACACTTCTTGATCAAACCATCCAATTTTTGGAAGGTTTTTCTTCCACCTCCTTTTCATCATCTTGTTCCCATCTACCTGCAGTGACTTCAAAAATAGAGCATCCGTTATAAAATATAGTTGATTTAAAAGGAAGAACATAAACGTTGGAGCAATAAGGAGATTGGGAGGAGTTTAACTTTATCATTAAGATAAACACGTTTATTATTTAAGAAAATATTGATTCAAAACACCATCTTCCATTATAGTTTGATCTCCATGGGATTGCTCAATTACAATCAAATCAAAAAACTTTATTAGTTCATGGTTTCATTAAAAACACATTTCTTCCTTATTTTCACAATGGTGATTTAAATCACCCGATCGTGATCTAAATCATAAATCACCATACCGTGATATAAATCATAAAGATCTTATAATTTTAGAGCCAACAAGTGGTGGTTTTCAACAAAAAAAACACTCTATATTGCTCTCTTTTCACCAAACTCATTCCACTGGAAAAGAGAATGGATGACAAGAGAATAGATTTTTATGAGTAAGTTGCAGCGATAATGAGACTAATTTTGTTCTTGTATCTAGATGGGGAATTAGGGTAGACATGGATTATTGGGCTAAAACTTTGTTTGGCTTATTAAAATGGACTAGTTAGTGAAAATATTAACTAACACTTAAAAAAATTCTCTAAAACAGATGACAATTGTTTTTCTCACATATCCAATTGCTCTCCCACACTAGTAAAAGACCATTATACCTCCAGTGAAAGTTAATTGTTGTCGACTTTCTAACATAAGAGGTGGTTGGGGTATAATGGTCGTTTAATTATGTGGGAGAACAATTTGGTATGTGAGAAAAGCAATTTTCAAAACAAATTCATCACCTATCCAATAAGGTTAAATATTTGGGTTAATAGGTCTTTACCCCCTGTAATATAGGTCATTTTTGGTTTTCCCCCCTGTAAAATATTTTTTTTGATTTACCCCCTGTAAAATATTTTTGTTTTGATTTACCCCCTTAATAGGCCAAACAAAAACGAAAATTTCTTGAAAAAAA
>Ga0228710_1004528_pt1 | contig 21937 bp, 13 predicted proteins | sample MedpolnodulmetaG_FD_177995 | JGI IMG/M metagenome (GOLD analysis project Ga0228710, IMG submission 177995) | Root nodule microbial communities from Medicago polymorpha collected in Santa Monica, California, United States - pink nodules | ecosystem: Host-associated > Plants > Roots > Nodule...
GAGACATATGATATATATATATATATATATATATATATATATATATATATATATATATATATATAGAGAGAGAGAGAGAGAGAGAGAACACACCACATCCCCACCCAAAACCTTAAGACATTAGGTATACGTTTCATCTCTCTTATGAATTTATCATTTTACCCATTCATAGAACATATGAGACTTAGCCACTTACACTCGAAACCCAACAATCTCCCCCACAAGTGTGAATTCTTACCCCCTATATTAAGATCCATTAATGCAGAACCCATTCATGTTCTCCCACCAAATTGAATCAAGGCTCTGATACCACTTATTGGGGAGTTTGGGGGGTCATGGGAGAAACAACGAGTCAATGCTTCAGGACTATAAGAGCAAAAGACACCACATCTCCAACAAAACCTTAAAACATTATGTATATGAGCGACCTCTCTTATAAATACAATACTCACACACTTTCTTATCAACCAGTTGCACAAGATTCCAACAATAGACCGGTAACACGAGAATCAAATTCTAAGAAAGAATTTACTATATAAATTGTGTAATTTTCACTAAAAATATTTTCAATTTTAAAAACAACAACAAAAGCGTACATCACGAACGTTTGTTTGATTTTTATACAACCTTGCTGATTTTTATTACGAGCAATGCTATTTAACGGGAGAGATAACTTCCCGAATTCATCCAGATGCATCACTAACCAATGAAAAGTCTTCCTGTGCGGCAAAAAAGGAGGTGGTGGGGTATGGTATTTGAAATATATCAAGTGAATAGTAATTCGGGAACCTCTCAGGATTATATATGTCGGGACGTTTAGCAATTTTCTTTTAGTACCTTGCTGATTAAAGTACAACCTTGCTGATTTTTATTTATAAGAGAGAAAAAAAAACAGTAATTCACTCCTTCTTACGATGATTAAAAGGAAAGAAAACCAATATCAATAAACCTATTATGATATATTTACCTTAATTCATATTCTTCTCATCACTTTAACTCTTACATTTTTTCCCTCAAACTATTAAAATACCTTATCATTGTAAGTGGATTCATATATAAAGTAAAAACCGGTTAAATTTTCGACCAAAAAAAAACCGGTTAAATTTATTGCAATATATATTTAAATGTTGAGAATAATATAGTATCTTTTTTTGGGTAGTGTAGAATAATATAGTATCTAAATATATTTAGAAAATTATAGATTTTGATTTTAAATATTTTCATATTTCTGCTTATAATATTTTTAAAATTTTTAAGATCTTTCTTTGTTTTAAATATATAATTGAAAAATGTTTTATATTACAATTTAACTCTATAAATATGAAAATTCCACGTATATATCTCATAAAATTTCCCAAATACAAACACACTTGAAAAGGAAAAAAAAATCATTAAAATCTAGGAACATGTTATTGTGCTGTATAAATCCATAAATAACCCACAATGTAAATTGCACTACACTACACAACACAAAAACGTACATTCACATTCTTCTGAGTGACTCATACATCTTGAGCTTGTGGGGTCATGGCCCATACTCTTCTATTTTAGTTTCACACTTTCCCAACATATATATTCTCAATAATATTACCTTCCATCCATTTAAATTAGTTCACATCACTTTTGTTTAATTTAATTTTTAAACTTCCCTTCTTCTTTCTTTCCTTTTTCACAATTCACTTTCTTCATTCCTCACAGTGTACAAAAAACCTTATTAACAAACATGAATAGGAATGGATATAGGGATGAAAAACCATGTTGCAATTTCCACCCTAAACAAGTAGTTGTTGGTGTATGCCCTTTATGCTTGAATGAAAGGCTTCTTCTATTGGCTGCAAAACAAGGTCGGTGCCACCATCATAACCACCGTTCTTCTTCATCTTCTACCAACAAAAAAGTTTCTAGTTCACAAAAGCTTCAAAGTTCCGTACAAACCAAGCCACCCAATTCTTCCTCTATTCATAAGATCTTTGCTTTTGGTTCTCTCTTCACTCGTCTTGAATCTCGTCACTGCAAATCTCATGGCAATTTTCATTATGATGATATCTCTCCTAGTCCAGAAGGTAAACTCATCATTATTAATATAATTTTATTTATTTTACTTATAGCTAGATAATATTATAATGTAAATACTTGTACTCAATCATACTAACTCCAAGAGTATTAGATGATTACGATCTCTTTCAGTTTAACCAGATGTCATGGATAGAATACAAATTAGTCATGAGAGTTTTGCTGCCGAATATGATGATACCTGATTCAAAAGATTAATCTTTGCAGTCTCTCGTGCAGAGAATATCTTGTATACCCAAAAATATATATTTTTTTCTTTCCAAATTAATTAAAAAGAAGTTGGTGGAAAAAGGAAAGACTTTCCTAACGTTGTGTGATTATAATTGAAAGCATTAGTTGTTGATATTTTCATGGTTTAGTTGGGGAGGGATTTGGTGTCCATTAATTTCTTTTCATTATTGGAGGAAGAATTATGAATTATGAGTGCATGTTTGAGTGTCTTCACGTGGAAGATTAGGTTTTGATGATGACGAAATTAAGGTCAAGAAAAGTGTAACTAGTAGTAAGACATAAGGATGGGGAAAAAAAGCTTTCGGTTGGGTCATTGCTTTCTTTCTTTGGCGTGGCATATGACTGTCAGATGCAAACACCAATTAAGAGCATTATTATTATGACACAGGAAAATGATATTTCAAGATTTATGGTACATGGATTTGGTAGGGAATTAGGGTACACAACTAATTTGGCAAAATGTCATTCATGTTTATGAAAAAAGTAATCATATGCCATTATTAAAAATAGTTCAATTTTATGGTGTACAAGACAGATATGACTCGTATGAGTAAGTTATTTTTTACTATTGGATTAATAAATCCAACTAGTAAATCAAATGATATGGAATAAAATTTATTGATCCGACCGTGAAAAACATATTTGTGCACGGTGGAAGACTAGTTTACTTGGGTATACCCGAAGAGTCTTAAAAAGATATATTATAATTTTACTTTTATGTCCTTATGTCAGCGTCTAATACACAGGATATTGATAAAAAGTGTCAAATTTTATCAAATCAGTCGGCAGCATAGTATTAGACTATTAGTAGCTGAGCAGAAAAATTAGGTGTGTTTTAACTAACTACCTTAATATAGTATAAAATAAAACATAGTTTATTCTTCAATATATCCAAATTAATTTAATTACTGACAGTTTAACTAGTTAGGGGGCATCTGGTAAAAAAAATTAGTTAGGGGCAAGAATGAAAATAGTGCATAAATTAAAGTATAGTAGAAATTATTTTATTCTCTTGTCTATGTATTTTTTTACTTGGAAATTTCATTAGATTTTGCTTTGAGTGGGTGTACCCTTGGAATGAGAAATGAGAATGACTTTAATGTAACTTTTACAGAAGACTCATTCATATCAATCAAGTTTGAAGGAAATGGGGTAGCCTCTTGGGAAAAGAGCACGGTCTCAAAGGTGTCTTCCCTAGAGAATTGCAAGAAGAACCATGAGGACAAATTAGAGACCAAGAGTGTGATAGAGCATGCAAAGTCACGTGACACATTCAGGTGGAGAAAGAGAATTGGTCACATGTTCCAGCTCATAAGGTGGAAGAAAACTGGAGGTGTATGCCACGTAGGCAACAAGGTTGAAGGAGGAGCAGTGAAAGTCAGAAAAGGCTGGATGAGGACTCTGACGAAGAGAAAGAAGAAGACCATGGAATAAAGTATAGTAGACTTAAAGAAAGTGACACCAATTAATTTGGTTATGGAATTGAAGATTCAAAGGTCATTATTACTATTATTTGTTTGTGTCTTTGGTCCTCATCATCACTTTGCAATTTAGTGTGACTAAAGTTATATTAATACTACTATTCATATTGACATATGGTACAGTCAAAAATAGCTTTGTTACTTTTTTTCAACAAAAAGAAATAAAAATAGCTTTATTACTATCTTAAAAATGTGCTTTAGATTACCAAAAAATGGAAAAAGAAAAAGAAAAGGGAAATGCTTTGCAGTTTGCATGCTTTGAGTACTTTAGGGAATATGGTTCTTTTTGTAATTTTCTTTTTAGGGTTTTTATTTTCATGTTTGCTTCATAAAAAAGACAGTACAGGCTGTAATAGGGTTTGTCTAAATTCTAAAATACTTGAATGAAATGAATATTTGAGTATTCTTTCCCATACTGTGAAGTGTGAGGGATGAAAGCAATGCCAAAATACTCCCCATGTTAGGTCCATGTAGTGGGAAACAATGAAGCAAAAGGGTCCCTATTGTATAATGCTACAGGACTTGTCTTATAGTTGTCTTGGTGGGAGAATGTTTTATTTCCAATCTTCAAATTAACATTCAATTGAGTTTTATATTTCTTCATTTTTAATTATAAAAATGTGTTAACAAGTTTAAGGTAAAGAAATAGCTTGCTAATTATTTCTTCAATAATTATCAAACCCCAATCATATTTGCTGCATGTGTGCTTGTCCGATTAGGACTTTGTAATTTGCTTAATGGACTTTTATTGGTGTCTTACACATGGCTATTTTGCTCACAAAAAAATGATTCACATGGCCATTTTTTGTCCTCAAGTTATGGATGGCATTTGGAGGTAGGGACATGAGTTTGCCACATCAGGACCACAATGAAAGGTGCTGTTAGATAAAAAGTTTTATTCGGAATAGTCGAAAATGACAAGATATAATCGAATCTCCAACTAACAAAAATCAACAAGTGCATTAGATGAGGCATATGAAGATAATGTGGCACCATTTGGATCATAAGAGATTATATCCAGGAAATAGTATGAGGTTATAAAATGTATATTTGGCTTAATGACTAAGTTTAGAATATACAAGGGCCCCGGCCTAAGTTGGGCTTAGATACTTGCAACCGAAGATCTATAATAATCGATATGTTTTGCTTGATCGGAAGTTATGATCCGATAAATTAAGGTGTTTTTGAACAAAAATGAGGGGCTCATAAAACAATTACCAAAACTATTTCCATTCAATTCATAGAAAAGTAATAGAGTTTCTATGGTTCTTAACAATCGCTCTCGTATAATTTATGGATCTGTTTGAAAAAATATATCATTATTTTTAAATTTTCCAATTTAGACTCAAGAAAAAGGAAAATTGTTGTTACCACATTCCGTAAGGCTGAAACGTTCATATAAAAGACGAAAATGCCCCTCGACAGTTAACTGTCATCGATTTCGTTTTTCCTCAGCAATTAACTGTCGAATAAAGCCTCAGCAGTTAACTGCCGCCGGTTCCATCGACAGTTAACTACTGAGGATATCAATTATGCAGACAGTAGGTTCTGCATAATTGAACCAAACCATTTTCAGCCAGTTTTTACGTGTAATTCAACCAGAGCATTTTCAAAGGCAATTCTAGTCGTACAACATTTATACTCAATCATAAACAAGAAAACTGCATTATCTTTTACATTTGTCCATAATTAAATCAAACCGACATTTGGTTCAAATTACAGAAACGTTTGAAATTCATCAAAACGATAAATAATGTCCATAATTAACATAGTGTCCATAATTCATCACTTTGTATTCTTGAGAAATAAACATAGTTGTGATCCTCCAACTTTGAGATTAGAAATTGCAACGGCGTCTTGTCACCTCTATTTGACTTCCATATTTGTTGACGTTCGTTGTATACTTGCTTGATATTTGTCATGCAATGTTGTCTTTTGCTCTTCAAATTTATCAAAATATTTCTTGGATGCACCTTGCTCTTGGTCAAGTCACATACAATCTTCTTGTCATCCTCCTTTAATCTACCAGCAAGCATGTGTCCTTCTAGAGCCGGCTCCATCGCATGGTTGTGAACTCCATTAAGAATGTTCAATCCTCATTCCTTTGTTTGCCTATTAAGATATTCACTAACCATGAACATGCACCCACATTTTCTTGAGCCCGTTGGCTCATGCTTCGGTTTTTTTTTTGGCACTTTGTGAGCTCCACTCCTTTCACACACTAGTCGCAACATTGGATTGATCAAGCTTGATCTTTGTGTAACAATTGTAAATCCCGCCTTAGTTGCTTGACAACATGCCCAATTAAGCAATTCATGTAGTCGGAAAGAAACCTAGCCGTGTCAACTTCGTTCACATGAAGTGGGAGGACACCGGAGTCGACATATTTAGAAGCTTCAACATGAACGGAAGCTCCATCAATGTTTGGTTTGGCTTCAACCTTAGGCGGTTTGACATCTCCGAATTTTTCGACAAAATTTGGTTTTGTCTCTCCCGAATCATCTTCCGCGTTCCCAACCATTACTATAATTAAACAACTAACTAATGCATAAACATCAATGCCATAATGAATTAAAACAAAAACAAACAAAGAAAAAAAATGGTGCAAAATGGCAGTAGCTGCCTTTGCTGCGTTTTTCCTAAGTTTTCCTCGACAGTTGACTGTCGAAGTCCCCATAATTCGGCAGTTTACTGCCGATGAGTCCCATGTCAGTGATTTACGTGAATTGACGTAAAAAAAAGCTAAAAATCAACCAATTAAAATGCTTAATACCTGATTTTTTACGTCAAAAGTGTGTTGATACCTCCTATGTTTGATGCTTCAATGATTTTGGAGCAAGAATTGATGAAAAAAATATTGGATTTGAGGGATTAGATGGAAGTGGTATGGAAGTTGATGAGGAAATAGTGTGTAGGGGGAGCAGGTGGTTGTTTCATCAAATGAAACAGCGCCTCGGCAGTTAACTGCCGAGGAATTCAAAAATCGGTTGCAGTTAACTGCAGAAGAAACTTCGGCAGTTAACTGCCGAGGAATATTGAAATCGGCGGCAGTTAACTGCCGAGGGGTGTTTGCGTCTTTATATACGTGTTTCAGCCTTATAACTTGTGTATACAACAGTTTTCAAGAAAAAGTAGTGTTTTCCCATCGAAATTGGTAAATCCAAAAGAATGTGGTTTTTATAAGAAAAAGTATGACGAGTGTTAAAAGTAGTTCTAAAAAAGTAAAGCATTTCAGTTCAAACGGGAAAAATAAAATCTCTAATTGGCAAACAAATAAGAAAGAGTGTCTCAAAATAAACCAGATGCAGTTGACATATATGATTGAATTTTCCGCTCACACTTTAAGACTACGATTTAGTTATAACATTCTTGGTAGGTTATACCTTCCATGGGTCGTGCCTACTTAATCTTCTTTTTTTGTTCATTTGTGTATTTATTGGATTTTGAAAATCCTTCCATACATATTTTCTTGGTTTTTTATTGGTTCGTTTTACCGAGGGTATTCGTTTGGAAAGAGGATTTAGTCATAGAATGTAGATCTTTGTTGGTTATTGTTTAAGCGAATGATAATAAGGTCGACATGTGGATTTGGAGACTTGAACAATACGAGGTATAATATGCTAAAAGAATTTATCACTTGTTTTCTCAAGGTGGCGAGTCTAATCCAGAGCTTGTTGTTGAGTTCATTTGGATCAAATCAGTTCTATTGAAGGTGTCTCTCTTTGTCTAGCGGTTGTTGAATGACAAACTTTTAACAAACGACAACTTGGCTAGGTGCAAGGTCATCAACTCATAATCTCTATTATGTTTAGATGGGTGTGGAAAAGAATAAAGTTCTCAACATTTATTCCTTGAGTGTGATTTTTTCGGCAATTAATGTGTAGGGTTGTATCTTTATTGGTTGGACATATCTTATGTACTTCCCTGTATAGCACTTTTGCATAATCATCAATTTTGTGGTTCTCATCTATTTTGAAAGAAGGTTAGAGAGTGTCTCTGTATTATCTAGTTGATGTGTACTTGGAATCTTTGGAAAGAAATAAATCATCGTCTGTTTGGAAAGTAAGAGTCATCTTAGGTTCAACTTCTTGCTAAAATCAAACTGTGAGTGCGATGGTGGCTTAAATCTTCAAATTTAGGTTTGATTCGTGATCTAAATCAGCGACGATGTAGTCTCTTTTTGTTTATAGGCTATTCATCTTGTTGATTTGTTTCAATATATTTTTTCCGCAAAGTTCTCTGACAAGGATTGTAAAATAACTCTTTGGTGTTGTCTATTTATGGTACACCTTGTGCTATACTAGATATTTCTTTTAGGGTAGTTGCCATTGCAACCATTATCAAGGTGATCAACTTTATATTGTATTGCATAAACAAACAAAGATTTGATTGTGTCAATGTTAATTGTCCTTGAGAAAGAATGAGCTCCCTCATTTGGCTGCTCTAGCATCGCCTAACCTTCCCTCAGCTAGGAGACTCCCTCGCCTAATAGTTCAATTGTCTATTTGTTGAGATCACCTAGCGGTTTGATTATATATAGGTGTAAACACATTCTCACATAAAATATCCATTTTCACTTTTTGTTTTTTATGTTTTTTTTAAATTGATTTAAAATAGTGGACATGAATTTTTTGTCTAAATAAAAAAAGTGCACGCGGCCAACATTCATCTATTTTTTGCTAATATCTAACACTCAAATTCTAAACTTTAGTTGGATGTAAATTTATAATTACGTGTAATGCTTTGATCATTTTAAATTTGAGCCCTTAAATTTTACATATTCGAACGGTTGTTTTAGTGATTCGCGTGAGACACTGACCAACCAATGAAGTCGTTGTTATCCCTTTCAATAATTTAGTATAAATACCCCATTTATTTCTATTAAATTCTGCATATCTTATTGTTGAAAAAATGTCATTAAGTTTTCGGCTTAATTGCACTTTTCTTCCTATCTTTTGCTAATTGTGCGATGTTGCACCCCTCTTTTTTTCGAGCAATATTGCACCCCATCTTTTGCCAATTGTGTTTTGTTCAAAATCATCATTAAAAGAGGGGAAAATGGGCGAAAGATGGAGTGCAAAATCGCTCAAAAAAAAGAAGAGGGGTGCAAAATCGCACAATTAACAAAAAGATAGGGGACAAAAGTGCAATTGAACACAAAGATGGGGTGCAAAATCAGAAAGGGTGCAAAATCGTTCAAAAAAAAGAGGGGGTGCAAAATCGCACAATTAGCAAAAGATAGAGGCAAAAAGTGCAATTAAGTCTAAGTTTTTTCAAAAACTTTTTCACTTTGATTCTTTTCAGACTTTTACTCATTTCTCAACTTTATTTTTTTTGTTTTTTTAGAACTTATTCCCAAAAATTCAAGAGATGTTCAAATGCAAGGCTTCTTCAAGTTCGAACAAATGTTTTCGCTTCTTTTTCTTCCTTAAGACTTTGTGGAAAAATATTACCGACCATTTTATGTAGGGGTGAGCATAAAATTCGGACCCGCACACCACCCGAAATAGTTGAGTCACCCGCGGGTTCACACGTCGGATTAAAATGGGTCTTTGGAGAAATAGGAAGAAAACTTGGGTATGTGTGGATTTGTACGGTCGTACCGATTTTTGTAAATCCAAAACCGTGGAGGTTGAATCCAACCGAACCAAAATACCCTTACGTGAGTTATCTCACGCTGATGTTAAATTTGCGTGAGTTAACTCACGCAGCGTGATTTAAATCACGCCGAAAAAACACACACTAAAACCCAGCGTGAGTTAACTCACGCCGGTTTTGTTTCATCCATATTCCAAACTTGTAATAGAAGTGAGAATGACATCCCTGTCAAGGATATATACCAATCTATCAGGCACCATTCGTCGGTTATACAATATACCTAATTAACAAATAATGAATAAACTACTCATTGTTGATCAAATGTTTCAGAGTATGTCGCGCAAGTTATTTTCGTATCCGTAGATAACATGAAAAAAGATGGAAACTAAACACATAAAGCAAAGCCAAACCAAGAAGCAACAATGTTTTCTACCACTCACTTAAAAAAACGTTTAATTAAATAAAAATCAAGAGCAGAAGCATATCAATTGAGAATCACTTAGTATATTAAATGGTGGATTTGTTTTTGTAAAGGCATGATACTTATCTACCCTCCTCCTCTCCTCTTTTTGTTTATGGATGAAACAAAACCAGCGTGAGTTAACTCACGCTGGGTTTTAGTGTTTGTTTTTTCTACGCGACTTAAGTCACGCAGCGTGGGTTAAGTCACACAGGAGCATTTTGGTCATTTCACTTGAGAATGAGCAAAAACTTTTGGATAAAGAGCAGTTCTCGATTATATACAGAGAGGTTAATGGACATGGTGAGTGTTTGGTTACACGGTGAAAAGTACAACCATCCTAAAGTGATTCTGGAGTGTTTGGTTCTCTCTCAACTAGATGATGTCATCATACGTTTCCCTGTTCAAACTCAATTCTAGGTGAAGCTGATATTCATTGCTTCTGAAAATCGATTCACTTTACTACAAGTTTGCTTTTCATCAATTTCTCTTTTTTGCCCTTTGCTGCTTTTCACCCACCTCATAACTTTTATCCCATCAGAATTCATATCTCCTTTCAAAACTTGAATGCAAATTACGATTTACAAATCTAACAAATCAACTGCCTCACAACTTCATTAAACTATAATCAATTTATTTCATCACAATTTCTTCACAGATCAAACAAATTAGTTCACCTGCCTCATAATTTCATTACTTACACGTAGTTCCTACAAAATTCTTTATATATATATTGGCTCATTTGTCACTCTTTTCATTCTCAAACACAAAGGAAAAGGAAAGAGGCAAATAGCTGCAGTGTTTGATACTGAAACATAAGTTCAAACACTCCTTTGATAACTATGCATTTGATGTGTTTGATAAAATACTTGAATAAAGAACTATTGTTTTCCTTGTTTTCTTTGAGCTTAGTTGTATTTGCTTCTTTGTTTTTTCTTGAAATGTTAATGATGGAGTTTGAATATAGCTTCTCTATTTTTCCATCAAATGATAATGATATTGATGAAGTTTATATGCATTATTATTTGGTGGATTCCGGTTATCCAACGCCAATGGGGTATTTGGGGCTTTAATTGAGTACTTCATGTTTAATATATATTCCCTACATGTATTTTTATTTGAATATTGTGTGATTAACAATTATATTAATCTAGTAATTTTATCGTCAATTAATAAAAAATAAATGAAGGATGAAAAAACTAAATAAATGTAAACTTGGATACACACACTCACAAGTTAAAACCCATTTTGGTCTTTTACACATCTAAAAGCCATTCTGACTCAAAACATCCAAATAACATTTTTCATACAAATCACTTTTGTTTTGAAGGTTACCAAACATAAATCATTTTACATTCAACTCACTTTTAACCAAAATCAATTCTACCAAAATCAATTTTTTCCACCACACAACCAAACACACGCTAATTTAGAAAGCCGTCAATGGACAATTTTGTACCCTTTTTACGTTTGTCTTCTGCTTTAAGTCTATTAAGTGTTTGTTTGGGTTGGAGTTTGCAAGCAAAAAAGCAAGTTTGGGGGATTTCTAAGGCAAAATTACCGTGATTTTTAAAAGCCAGCAATTGGAGCTTTTGGGTAAACATGGGTTGCTACCGTACTTTTACAGAAAACGTGGGTAGACAAAATCTGAACCAAACAGGATATAAGTATACTAGACTAGCATTCATTTTGTCTATGTCAGTTTGATAGGGAGGATGTTTTGTTTCTTTAAATAGGTACAATACACCTTAGAACATCCACAATGACAGTCTACTAATAGAGACTCCTTAAAAATGGATTCTACGTGTATACATCACTTATTTATAATTTTTTAATAAAAGTACATATTAAGGACTCAATGACACCAATGACAATACACTAATAAGGGCTTCAATGAAAAGTACTTTAATAGGTCTCACTAACTTTACATCATTAAACAAAAATAATTTATTACTTCTTTTGCAAGTGGGACCAAATATTACATATTTTATTACTTCGTTTAAACGTGAAACTCGTTAGTTGCCAGGAGAGAGATGATCCGTTAAGTAAGGACCTTAATGGAGAGTGGTTTTTGTTAAGTAAGTAATAGGGACTCATATTTTCTTCCTCCAATAAGGTCCTTAATGGAGAGTGATCTTTGTTAAGTAAGGACCTCCATTGAAGATGTTCTTAGAAATAAGGAATTTTAAAGAGAAAAGAAACTTTTCTTCTTTACCTTAGGTAGAACAAGGGGAAAACAAGAGGAAAACACAATAAAATGACTCAAAAAGAAGCAGAGTCACAACTGTTTCTTTAAATAGGTACAATACACCTTAGAAATAAAGAGTTTTAAAACGAAAATACGGTTATGGCTTTGCTTCTTTTTTAGTCATATTATTGTGTTTTTCCCTTGTTTTAAAGGTAAAGAGCAATGTCCTTGTGGGTTTAACTCAATTGTTATGGACAATGCATAATTATGTAAGGTCAAAGGTTCGAACCCCGACCACCGCAATAAAAAAGGTAAAGAGCAATAATGTTGTATACTACCTTCGTCCCTAATTACAAGACCCTTTTGAGAAAAAAATTTGTCTCTTTTTATAAGACATTTTTGCTATTTCCAAGTACATTAATTAATTCTTCACCAACATACCCCTATTTATTTTATATCTTTTTCTTCAATAAACATTAAATACCTTGTTGAAAACACACATTAATCCTCTCTCTTAAAGAATAAAATTGTAAAAGCAATATTAATTACAAACAAATTTATTATCACTTTCAATTTTCTTATTCCTGTTATTTTTTCAAAATGGGCCTACAATTAAGGACAAAAGTAGTATTATGTTTATGACCTTTAATTTGTTAAAGGTATGGATCCATATCACTTTAAATGTTAAGTATTAATTACGGGCTGCACTTGCACCACAACTAGTGGCGGTAGAAGTTGGTATTGTTGTTTAGGAGCCACCACATCGTGGCAGCGGTAGAGGGTGGAGGTTTTTGTTGATGAGACATTTGTTGGTCAATGACAAACTTGAACTTGAATTGTGGGATGGTAATGTTGTTGATTTTGAGTTAATTGCATTGTCAACAACACCACCATCCTTCAATTTAAGTGCATCATTTGCTACCAACTTGGAATGAAGTGCCTCATCAACAATACCACGACCCTCTGACACCTCTAGCTACATCGACTCTGAATAACAACACTACCCTCTGCTGCCAACATTTGTGCTGCAAGTGCAGCCTGAATGTAGACGTTGCTCTTGGCAACCTCTAGTAGTTAGACAATAATTTTTTTTTTAATAGAAATTATTAGTGAATAATAAATACTTAACATTCTCGCCTGCATTTTGTTTTAAATTATCATTCTCACCAGCATTTTGTTTAGGTCATCTTTGATAGGGGAGGATGTATTATTTATCAGAATAGGCACAAATGTACGATACACCTTAGTTATGAAAATGAATAATCATAAATAAATAATTCAAAAAAGAAAAATGTTGGTTTGACTTTGCTTCGGTTTGAGTCATATTATTGTGTTTTTCGTTAAGAGTAAGGATTCATATAAATTTAAATCTAACAAGTGGTTAATGAGTTTCACCTGGGATGAATCATTTGGGAGAATCCAAATTCAACGTCTAGGTGGAACAATTCTTTTATCGGACTTTATTTAATTGAACTCTGGATTACTAAGGTCTATTTTTTAAAAAACAAAAGGGTTAACACAAAAAAAATAAAATCAATTTAAATGTTTTTTTAAGGATTAATTTAAATGTTAATTATTAATTCTTCACTATTACTTGTTTTAATCTCGGTATGCATGGATACAAAAGCAACGTTACAAGTTGCGCTTACACCGCAACCGGTAGCGGCAGAAGGTGGTGGTGGTGTTGATGCACTTCATTCACAATTGTTGGTTGGCTGACAGGTCACTTCAGATAGAGGGTGGTGGTATTGTTGATGAGGAGTCAACTAAGGGTCTCAATAACAAAATCACGACCACTAGATGCAGTGAATTGTTTGCTACCAATTGTGGATGGGAAAATTTACCCAATACCCCAACACTTATTCCTTTTGCATCCGAGCATACTTGGACTAAAATTTAATAATAATAGTGAATAATTAATACTTAAGCATTTGAAGTGATATGGATCTTTATTCTTAGTGAATTAAATGTCAGATGTATAGGGATAGAAAACTCAATATCATTCTATATCTTCTACTGGAGATGAAAGAGAATGATGGATGAATGATTAAAATAAATTATTTAGATGAAAGGGAATGATTGAATAAAAGAGAGATAAGAACAATGTCACCAACGTCAACAAAACCTATGTCGCCCAAGTGTTATCTTCTTCCGGTCATCTCCATGTTTTCCGTATATTGTTGTACAATCCATTCATTACGACGACGAGGTATTGTTTTTCTAATTTCAAATAGAAATCATAAACAACAAAAAGAATCGGAATCATTCCCTCAAGGAAAAAAATGAAGAATCGGATTCGTAATGTCAATCCAACAAACACGGGTTACATTATACCTGACACAAGGTATACTCTGTTTCTTTGTTTTTATTTTTTTTACTAAAATGAATCTTGGGTTGCATTTATAAGGAAAATAAAAAGAAAATTATGTATTTTTGAACTAAATGCATCAACTTTTTTTGACCTATTTTTGCGTATAAATAAAAAAAAACGAAGCCAGTATGTGTTAAAATGAATCCATTTTCTCTCTAAAAAAATGAATCTAGAAATTCCAACGTTCTATTCCATTACCTCTTGTTCTTTCAGCACATATCTGACAATCTTGTGTTCTTTTCTTCTCTCTATGGATAGATTACTTAAATGCGTTGTAATTTAAGTTGAAGAGAATCTTTTTTGGAGGATCTTTTTATCCGGGGCATGCACTCATGCTTATACCATGGACACTACTATATCTCTTTAACGTTCCATTTATATAATTTTTCTTGAGTATTACTTTTCTCACCCTATAGGATTCTCGCGCGTCCTGCGTTTTTTTCCTCCAAAAATGCCCTTACGCAGTCCGGATTTTAAAATCTGGATTCATGTTTGGATTTTATAATCCGGACAATTCTTATGTATAATCAGCCATCAGACTCCTTCACATTTCAACAATTTTGAGTTTTGCTTTTTAAAAACAACAAAAAATTAAGTAAAAAAATGCTAAAAACACGTCAAATAAAATCATAAAAATACCACCAAAAAATTCTAAAAATCAAATAAAACTAGTGCAAATTTTTTTGGATTTTTCTGAGAATAAAATGGGTCTAAACGATAGAATTTTGGATTTTGAGGGGCGGAGTCCCGTAAGAAGTCCCTTCTAAGGGAGTCATGGTCCTTGAATTTTTTCTGATTTTTTGGGGAAGTTTCAGAACAATCCGATCAAGTAGCCCGAAAACCCAATTTTTGACTAAGAACATGTAATAATGACCCAAAACAAAAGAGTTAAGAAGATTAATATTGTCCATAAAATAGCTATACATGTTACAAACATGTTTAGGATTTGTGCTGATACAGTTCAAATTATATAATACAAATTGTTTTACCTTGAAAAAGGGTGTTTAGGGGGTTTTCGGATTATGTAATCCGAAAACATCATGTAACGCGCCCTATTTTTGAAGTTTTCGGATTACAAAATTCGGAAAAATTCGTAACTCCATTTTTCACCTTATAACAAAGGAAAACATCATTCCAGATTATGAAATCCGAAAACCTCAAGGGCATTTTTGAAAAAAACGCAAGACGCGCGAGAATTCTATAGGGTGGAAAAAGTAATACTCATTTTTCATTTAGGTCTAACGGGGGAGCCCAATCAATGTTTTTTTGCGACACGGCAGCTTTATGGAAGCTATATGTGCATCCTTATTTATTAATTTTGTTATTATTTATTAATTTTGTTAAGTCTGCAACAATTTAACCTAATATTTTCCCACTCATTTGCCGTATTAGGTTAGCAGTAATTTAACCTAACAAATTTCATCAAAAAAATTCATTGCACCAATTTCATTCATATCCTCTTGCCTTTTTTTTTTGTTGCTATATTTTGTACACACTACTAGAAAAAATCATTGCACTAATTTCATGCCTTTTTTTTTACAATATCCTTATTTATTAATTTTATTAGGTCTGCAGCAACTTAACCTAATTTTTTCCCTCCACTAATCCCCTATTAGGTTTGCAACAGCTCGATCCTAAAATCTTGGCTCTAAATTTGCATCTTTATTTATTTATTATTAGGTCTGCAACAACTTAACCTAATTTTTTCCCTCCACTAATCCCTTATTAGGTTTGCAACAACTCAATCTTAAAATTTTGGCTCTAAATTTGCATCTTTATTTATTTATTTATTAATTTCATTAGGTCTGCAGCAATTTAACCTAACAAATTTCATTTAAAATGTAGCAATTAATTTTGTTAATTTGCAACAACAAAACCTAATTTTTTTTCCCTCTACTAATCCCTTATTAGGTTTGCAACAACTCAATCCTAAAATTTTGCCGCTAAATTTGCATCTTTATTTATTTATTTATTTTATTAGGTCTGCAACAATTTGATCTAACAAATTCCATCTAAAATACAGCAATCCCTAATATTTCTCCTCATTGATGTGTTTTTCATTCCTATCCTGTTGTGTCATCGTTTGTATATATCTATTATTTATGTAGACTTTTATGATATATGCAAATATGATATGTATTTGGTTGGAAAAATATATTATTACTTTTAGTAAATATCAAAGTGTAATTATTCTTTTTAGAGCTGTACGTGTAATTTAGAAATTCTATTAGAGCTGTACGTGTAATTATTCTTTTTAGAGCTTTACGTGTAAAGTGTCTCTTGGTTTGAAATTACAAATTGAAATGAAGTACAATTTGTCATACTTCAGAAAAGCATCTGTTCCTATGATATGATTTGTGAAAAATGAAGTAAGATTAGTTAAGCAGACCTAGAAAAAGCTAATTAAAATTACCAGCAGTGAACTATCACAGTATTCCCCGTCACTGGTTGTCTTAGTCCTATGTTTAAACAAACACTGTCACTGTAATTTGTTCTTTATCGTTGGTTCGATTCAAACTATCCATGGAGTAAGATTAATACCCTAAGCTCCGAACATATCCTCAGCAGTATTATCATCATAGAACACTAACTTCAGGTTTCAGATTAGGAAATCAGCTATTGCTGCTACAAGTTTATACTAAGCATCGATCCAACTCTAGGAGCAATACACAATTATTAAAAAGCACTGATTCAACACACTTCTGTTTGGAAAAACTATCAAGCTCGAGAGATGTCTGCAGTTTTAATCAAATAAAGTCTTACTCAATAAGAACAACAATGAACATGAACGATTTCAAATTTCATTACAACCTAGAACCTTCCTCTTTCATACAAAGATTTGGTATAACCTTGTGGAGTTAATTGTCCAAGCAAAGATTTGGCATAAGAAATACCTTACGGAGTTAAGTGTCCAAGCAAAAAGCATATAGAAGATGTGATTGTGGATAAGTAAATGAACCATATTGAGATGTCAATTCCCAAGTCAGCAGAGTATTACATTACACCGCACATCACTCTTCACTAATCAATACACAAGTCTATACACAAAACAAGGAAAAGGTACTGGTGATATTTGACCATAAAATTAGGACACTAATCACACTAATATAAGTTTTTATATCATAGGCAATGTTATTCATCCGGCTTTGATCTAATATATAAAGTAACATGAAAATGTATTAAACTTGATATTTCAATCAACATACAAAAGGTAAAAACAAAATCAGCACTTACAAGTTATAATAAGGTGATAGTTGGAAATGGCATCTCACTAAATTAAATGTTGGGAGAGACAACAATAACAACAACCAAGCTTTATCCCACAAAGGGGCCGGTTACATGGATCAAACGCCGCCATAATATTCTATCATATATCATATCCCTAGATCCTTCTTAATAGTTTTTCTAAGTGTAGCTCTCCCTATAGTGATTTGACTACTCTCCATTAGTCCATGTGATTGACTCTCCTTACTACAGAATCTACATGTCTTCTCTATACTTCCTAAACCACCACCTAAGCCTAGTTTCTACCATATTTTCTACAACAGGTGCTACCCCAACTCTCTCTCTAATATTGGTAAGAGACATTTGTTTTCAATTGCAAAATCATAACTTATTATATGAATCATTCATAGAGATGCAAACATACATCATATCATATCAAAATAAAACCAAAATACTACAATCAACAACAACATAGTTAGATCTCAAATGTAACATCTCAAAAGACATTATTTCATCAACATGTTGCTACTTTCTAACAACATCATAGTTAGATCAACATTATATTTCAAAAAAACATTATTTCATCAACATCATATCATAACAGCAATGCATTGTTTAACAATTCAGCAACATGTTTTTTTCAATTTAATAACAGGTAATACCTGCTACATTCTAACAACAACATCATAGTTAGATAACATCTCAAAAAAACATTATTTCATCAGAAACAGCACTATCATCACTAATCAACAAAACAAGCTAAAAGCCACCAAAAAAAAAAAACTACCTAGTAGCATTACTCCGACCAGTCCTCATGTTACTCCAGGGAAACTTGGCAGCAGAACCGTCAGCCCGGTTCAAACCGGGTCGCTCAAACCTTCCCCTGCTTGAACCAGAACGGTCAAACCGTCCCTGATTCGAACCAGAACTCTGAAACAGATTCGAACCAGAACGATCAAACCCTCCCCTGTAATACCCATTTTGCGGCTTAAACCCACGAGTGTTCTTATTCTCATCAAGCCAGTGACTCTTCCCCGGCGCTTCCTCAACAATACTAGCCGCCATAGCCTGTTTATTCAAACTCTTCTTATCCTCTTCAATCTCTCGAATCGGAAAAAGATTCGGGTTAATCAAAAGCGGGGTTTTTAACGTTACAAAAGCCTTTTTGTAATCAGGTTTTGCAATCACGATTCCGCCACGTTTCTTCTTCTTTCCGTCCATGTTCAATGTTCGAACCTTTTCGACATCGAATCCGTAGAGGGATTCGAGAACGCGCTTGATTTCAATCTTGGAAGCTGATGGAATGGTTTTGAGAGCGATTTCATGGATGTCGGTGAAGGTGGTCGGCAGGAGAAGCTTGATTGGTAGGTTTGCGAAGTACACCACTCTTCTTCCTAATCTGCTTCCCATTTTTCTCTTCTCTGCAACTATTCGATTTCACAAATGACCTAATGTATGTTGCTATAAAATTTTAGAGTATAAATGATTTCTTTTTTCTATTTTTAAAGAGAGTAAAAATGATTTTTATAGCGTTCAATACCACACTTTCACGTTTAAAATGTGTGAACTTCACCCACGACTAAGAAAAAATATTGTTTTTGAGTAAAAGAGAGTATAAATGATTATACACCGAATGTAAAATAATTTTATGGTATGTCGTTAAATGGGAACATGTCATGTATGCATGAGCATGTATTATAGTTGTTTGGTGTAAGATAACTATAAAAAAAAAATTGTTAAAAAAAAAAACTATCAAATATTTTATTGGAAAATTAGTCACTTTAGTTCCTAAATGAGAAATGAGTAGTCGCTTTAGTCTCTGAATGTAGACTCTGTTGGTCAATTTCACGGACTAAAAGTGGCTAACATAGTCTACATTCAGGGACTAAATTGACTAATGGAATCTGCATTCAAGACTAAATTGACTAATAGAGTCTACATTCAGAAACTATTTTGCAATTTATTTGTATTCAGAGACTAAAGTGTCGACTCCTTTCTTATTCAGGGACTAAAGTGACTAATCCCCTATTTTATTTTTATCGATTGACAATGTAAAATTAGTTTACCGTAACGATTCATTTATTTTCTCTCAAAATTTTAAAGATTTAATTGGCATGTGAATAAGGAGTATAAGGTGCATGTTGTATGAGAATCTGAATGAATTTGTTGAGATCTTGTAGATATAGTGGTCAGAGATACTCAAATGGCTTTAATTAACAATGCCTACCAGAGTTTGGTTCCTTTGTACATCTTATGGAATATTTGACAGAATTGTCACTAAAAGGCTCATCTAGCCTTGAACTCCATGACTTGTTGAACCTCATTGTGAACCTTGAGTTTAATAGTGCAAACAAGATGTTGAGAGATTTGATACATGATGTCATGTATACCCATGTTAATTTGGTGTCTAATCAAAGACGTTGACATTAATACTAAAGCGTCGGTTGTTTCAACTTGTTGTTCCTCAGAATTGCTAGAAGGAGTGACAAATGTTGACATTCTTAGCATTTGCTAAGGCTCTTTTGGTCTATGTTGGTCTGACCTTCAGGTTGATGATGATGATGTTTGATTGATACTGCTAAGACTTTTTTCAGACCTTATATGCATACGACAAAATGTAGTCATGGCTTTAGGAACTAAATTTTTCAGTAGTAAATGTCGTATTGTCTCACTAGTTCTACCAAATTTGTTGATGAAACAAGAAATTTGTCGAGGTTTGGCTGATGTCCTTAACGTTGATTCTCTTGTCTTCAAGTGATTAACCCTGACAGAGGAACTATGTCCCTTAACTATGGTTTATTTAACTGCTCCAGTAGAATGTTAGGTATGATTGTTTTTTGAGTTTTTGAACTACACTAAGAAATACATAAAAAATAGATAAAGACAGACCGGTAAAGAGATAACAAAAAATAGCGAAATAAATTTTGTGTTTGATTGGACTTATTTTAATTACAGTGTACAAATTGAGTAATTATATGCACAAACTATGCTCGGCTAATTACACGAGTAGTGCTTGAGTCTCCCTTATTGAAGGGATCATGGCATCCCGCGTTCAACTGTGAGTTTCGTCCTTCATGGCGTGGTCCACTCACATGGTTTTTGGTGCGCATCTCCACCATGAATGTGTTTCTTCTGTCATCCCTCCTTGCAGTTAGTGGTGCTACACATGAAACATGAATTTTGTGCATCATTGTCTAATCCCACTTTGATCTAACTCAACCTGGGGTCTATTCACCCCACGCACTTAGTTAATGATCTTAAGAAAGAATCATATTCTCTCGCTTGATTGTCCCAACACCTAAAGTTCAATCCACTAAATGTTGATGTCGACTAACATCATATTTATTTTTAGGTGTAAATAAAGTCAAAACATAATTTTTACTCTTAAATTTATTGTCTGACTTGCTTTTATGTACATGTATCTAAACATAAACGATTTGACATTCTGATAACTTTTTAGTAAAACCAATTACACAAAATCAATTCGTTCATAATCAATTTTTTTCACCATACAAATAAAGATGCACTAGAGAATAAAAGGGAGGGAGTTATATGAGAATTTGTTAAATAATACATAGAGCCTAAAAGGGGTTTGATGATACTTGTATGAAAATTATTGTTCACACATTTGATGGGGCTGAGAAACACATGTAAAAGACGAAATTGCCCCTCGGCAGTTAACTGCCGAGGATTTGAAAAATCGGCTGCAGTTAACTGCCGAGGAAAACCTCGGTAGTTAACTGTCGAAAAAAACAATTATGCAGATAGTAGATTCTGCATAATTCTAAAGCATTTCCAAGCCATTTTTCGGCCAGTTTTTACCTGTAATATAACCAGAACATTTCCAAATGCAATATAACTCATACAACATTTAAACTCAGTCATAAACAAGAAAAATACAATATCTTTTACAATTGTCCATAATTAAATCAAACCGACATTTGGTTCAAAATACACAAAAGTTTGAAATTCATCAAAACGTTACATAGTGTCCATAATTAAACAACACACTACAACTCACTACATATCATTAAATTAAACAACAGATTCAACGCAATTGCATATGGAACGAATATACATATATAATATATTATTTTCCATCATATTCCGAAACATAAATCCGACGTCGCTATCGTCTTCAATAAGCCAAGGCATATAGCTTGTCGTTTTCCATGCGTACTCATCTCTATCTTCTCCTAGGTCTATGCATGGCATTTGACCAAACAAGTGACGTGTATATTGATTTTCACCAAGATGCTCAAAATAAGTGTTAAGTTGTGCCTTCAAATCATCAAGAGAGTCGGTCGGCG
>Ga0228710_1004529_pt1 | contig 21933 bp, 16 predicted proteins | sample MedpolnodulmetaG_FD_177995 | JGI IMG/M metagenome (GOLD analysis project Ga0228710, IMG submission 177995) | Root nodule microbial communities from Medicago polymorpha collected in Santa Monica, California, United States - pink nodules | ecosystem: Host-associated > Plants > Roots > Nodule...
ATATATAATGATTTTTGGGTACAACTTTATCATAATTGTCTTTTACTTAATTTGTTATCTTCAAAAAAGTAATGAATCCACAAAGACATGCATTTATGTCAAGTACTGTCTACACTGTGTCAGTTCGGATTATAAAATTCAAAAGGTATTTTCAGAATAAAAATAGGTTGCGCAAGTAACTCATAGGATGAGAAAAATAATAGTCAAGTTTAAAACATGACTTGATTATTTATGTAAATACATTTCAAAAAAATTCCTCAAACTATAGCAGGTCATATAACATAATTTTTCCGGGATCTAGTGAGAGGTTCCGACTTATGTATGAAAGGTTAATAGGTGTTTGCATATTTTAAACTACAATATGAATGTTATAGCCAGTTTTAAGAAATTCACTCACTTGCTCAAAATACATAGCAATTTTTGCCATATTTATTTAACCAAAACCATTTACAAAAAGCACCTACGATCAATTAAAAGCATAAAATAGAGTCAATAGATGATCCATGTGTCTGACATTCACCTTCATGCCATGATCTAAAATCGGTTTGATATAAAATTCATGATAATGCATGAAAAGTAACACTTGAACCGGTGTTATTAATTGAAATTACTCACTCCAATCAGACTCATGGGGTGGTATTATAATTAAAATTCATGATAATGGAAAATATTGATCGGTTGCACAAACAGTATTGATATTTGATTTTAATTGTAAGCGCTCATCATCTACATTGTCACTATAAAATCATGAAGTTTATTAAAACCATACTTTAAAGAAGAAAAAAACCTGATTATGATTGTTTTTGATCTGTAACATTCAATCCATTATTTATAATACACTCAAAGAACATGTATAATAGTCCCTATAATCCTTGAAGATCATGGCATGTAAAAAATCATGGAAAGCTGGAACACAATTACTCAGAAACACTCTTTACAAAATGTTTTCTTATCAAGGGGATTACAACCTCGCTCCAATCTAAAACAGACCCAACAATTTCCTCAAACACATTATTACATTCGTTGCCATCATTTCCCTCTACTGACCATTCGAAGGCCTGAATACTGTATAACCATTGACACCAGTCAAGTTCGAGTAATCTTGATAGTATGAGTAACCATCAATGTCTGGATTTCTCAAGCCAAGATAAGATAGATCAGAACCAGCCATCTGCCATTGGTTTGGAACCAACCCATCTACCTTTCCATTTCCATATAGTGTACTTGCTTGTGGATGATAATCCCTCATCGAGTCAAAATGTCCCCTAGAGGGGTTATACCCTTGTTGAAACCCAGGATCATGGTAACTTCGTGATCTCTCAAACCTACAACTGGTTGAGGATCCCAAATCATCATTTGTATCCAAGTTTCCAGGAAAAGTGAATTGTCGATTTAGCATATGTGATCCATCATTGAAGGATTGGAAGACTGAACTTGTCCCGGCTGCGTTCCCAATACCATGCTCATCATCAAGCAGATCATTTATGATATCGAGGTGAGGGAACTCATCTGCCAACAACCCTTGGTTCTGACGCCTAGATGTGCAGGCTTGGAACTCATCCGCCAACAACCCTTGGTTCTGACGCCTAGATGTGCAGGCTTGGAACTCATTTGGCAGTTGGTCCAAAGATCTACTGTCTACTGGCTGGAACAAGTCCAGGTTTTGAACATCATTGAGTCGGGATGATGGTTCATAGTGCATGCTTCTGCTGGCTTCCCTTTGAGAACTCTCCATCCAATGCAGCCCATTTTGCAAAACATCACGAGTAATCATACCAAAAGGAACACTAGACTGGCCAGCCATAGAACCCATTTGCTCAGAGCTCTGGGACAAAAACATTGGTGATGATACTATAGATTGATGTGAATAGCCTGAAGATGGATTTACTCCTGAACTAGAGGTGGAATGAGTGAAACTGGTAGCTGTTGAAGCCATTTGATTCCCCATCATTGCATTTCTGTACGACTGAGGAACATTACTATGAGTAGCGGGTGAGGGATCAGGACCCAATCGGCCAGTTGCACTCGCTGAGCGTGCAAGAGGCGGAGCTGTTTGAACCACAGAGACAGAAGTAGTTGGCCTGGGACCACCAGGAACCAAAGGAGCACTAGAAGGCCTTGACATCATAGTCACTTGTGCAATAGGTTTGTCAGTTGGTCTTGGAGGTGAAGTCTTCTGGATTTCTGTTTTAGACACAACTGTTGGTTGTGAAGCAGACGTTAAAGATGACGATGTATCTTTACCTGTCTGTTGTGAGACACTAAAAGATGTTTTCCTGACATTAACAGGTGAGGGTAAGTTTCTAGAGGGACTCCTCGGCGAGGATGGCCCTACTGGTGTCATCTCTTTTTGTGGACTCCCATTAGCAACAGGTTTTTCAACATCAACCTGCTCTTTAATATTCTGTTTCTTTTGCGGTAAAAGAACCTCCTCTTCCTATCAAATAGAAGAGCATAACCAATTAAATCATGTTCACATTGAAATTGCACTAAAAAAAGACGTTAATTGAAAATAAACACACTCCTATTGAAACAACGCAGCAAATTTAAAAGGAAAAGGTAAGTCAAAGGACATATTTAAAAACAACTAAACATGTAATCATGAAGTTTACATCAATTCCAAACCCAATCTCCCACCCTTCAAGAAAAAGAAAGCACAGATCCCTATGCTACATAAAAGCAACAGATCTGAAGTTGGGATTAAAGCAGCACATGTAAAATAAAGTAAGGAATGAAAAGCGGCAAAATGTGAAAATGAGTATGATTGCGCAGCCTCTTTCAATTTTGGATATACTGATAGTATTTGTATATGTATTATAGAATGTGGGAAAAAGATAGAAAGAGAAGGAAAATTGATGAGTTTTAGAGAATCTGAAACTGTTACGTTGAATTATGAGTGTTCAGATACAATTGGTTACATCGTGGTATTAGAGTTTAAAGTTTGAACTGTAGCAAGCAGAGACAGTTGTAAGTTGTAACTGTCAGATTCTGAGAAGTAACTAACACAATCCACTTACTAGTTTATAATAATCTCATCCCAAGTCTAACACTAAGTTTAGCTGGTTATAGGCCGACTCTGCAATCCAATAAGAGCCCAAGGCCCACTCTACTAAGAGAAACACAAATAATACAATTACACAAACATACTTCTAATATCTCGATAGCTAATGGGAATTGAAGAGTGAAAATATTTTCACTTAGTTCAGGAATGAAGCAAAATGAAAAATAAAAACATCAATTTCCTATTAATACTTTAATTGTTATGCAGACCAATCTTTCAGAAATGAAAAAGAAATTTGATAAAACAAGGTCTTCAGGTGTCTCTTACTTTTACAAACACCATATAAAACAACAACAACCAAGCCTTAACCCACTATGTGAGGTCGGCTACACGGATCAAATTACGCCATAGTGTTCTGTCATAAACCATATTCGGATCCAACTCATTGACCTCTAAATTCTTTCTAATGGTTTCTTTTATAGTTTTCCTAGGTCTTCCTCTACCTCTTTTGACTTGACTCTCCTCCATCTGATCTACTCTTCTTACGATGGCATCTACGGGTCTTCTCTCTACATCCACAAATCATCTAAGCCTATTTTCTGCCAACTTTTCTACTATAGGTGCTACCCCCACTCTCTCTCTCTAATTGTGTCGTTCTTAATCCTGTCCCGTCTAGTCTTACCACTCCTCCAGCGCAACATCCTCATCTCCACTACACTTACTTGATTCTCGTGTTGGCTCTTAACCGCCCAACATTCCTTACGATACAACATCGCCGGTCTGAACCGCCCAACATCGCTCAGTGAGTAAACTACTTAGGCTCTCCCTTAATGGTAATGTTAGAGATATAATATAAAAATCATTGTGTCGCCGGTTGAAAGCATAGTTGGTTCATGAAATGGAATCAGAGCCACTATAACCAAGCAGTTAGAATTTAGACCTTTCTAATCCAAATCTTGTAATAACAGTTGAATTTCAGCACAAGTATTGTCCAAACACTTACAAGGGCAAAACTCTACCGCGAGGATGCATGTTAGAAGTTTAATAACAAACCGTGTGTATCTCGTCGAATAGCTTAAGCTTTTGAGATAGATAATTCATGACAGGTAAAAAAGAAACTGGGAAAATTCAAGTATTATCAAACATGAGAAAGTAACATGTAGCATAAAAGAAAATCATGAGCATGAGCTTTAAGAAAAAAACCTTTCTGACAACAGGCTTGTTGAGCCACTTCAACCGATCCTGTAAGCAGATTGCACCCTCAGACTCAGATTCACCTACCTTACCACTTCCAGACTCGTTAATATCAACAGCATTTGAAGCTGAACCAGATGCCTGACTGTCCATTTCAGCTGTCCAATTACTCCCATTACATGATGCTTTTACTTGGTTCTTACCTCTACAGAAAAGGTGGAAAATTAAATTGATACAAAACAACTTTGACATTCATCCGCATGAAAGAAACAATGCATAAACTTACCTGCTAGGCGATTTCTGGACTTTGTAATTTGAAAAGGAGTTCCCCTTGTAGGGGTCATTCATCACCACTGAAGGCAAAGAATCAGTAGAGCATGTCGAAGAACTGTCATCTATCACTGAACTGCTCCTTTTCTCGGCCATTCCATTTTGCACAGGCGTGAGACCATCTATACCATTGCTAATAGCCTCAGTTGAAGGATGAGCTTCCGATGCATCAGTATCCCAATTAACAGGACTTGCATCTCTTTCTTCTGAATCTGGCTGAATAACTTCGTCAACTCCTACCACAGAATCAGACAAATCAGAAACAACTTCCAGGGCATCAAGCTTTTCATCCAGAGTTTGAACCTCATCCATGTTAGAATCCTTTTTCACATAAGAACCATCGTCTTGCTGCTTGTCATGTACCTCCACAGTAGGCCTTTCATCCTTACTTTTATCTTTTCCTTTGCGGTTGTTCCGTTTTTGTTTGGCCTGGAGTGACAAGAAACAACTTCTGTCAGCAGTTCAAGAGGAAAACCCAGAACTACTCTCACAAACCCCGTGTATTATGACGTCCTTTAATCCCACTAGTAGCAGGTATGCTTAGGGAAAGGGGACATAAAGAAAGAAGCTGGGAAGTTATAGTTTCTAAATTGATGGCAAGATACTTCCGGTGAAAGAATAATTAGCCAGAAGAATATAAATTGGCTTGTAGCCTAAGCTATCTTGTGGGAATGCAAGGTTGGAAAATAAGTAAAGGATCATAAGCATGTACATCAAAGATAGACAGAAGAAAATCATGTATGCCCAACCTCATTAAAAACTAATATGCCATAGCTTGGGGTTTCAATAAACTATAAACTCAAGTCATAGCAAATATCATATATCAGAAACTAGATTATTTCTTCAAAATAATAATAAAACAATTGCATTACAATGTTACTAAATGTTTTGATTTTACAGATGTAATTTACGATCCATGTTCAGTAGAGGAAATCATAAGAATTATTGGATTTTGAATCTTAAATGATTAAGTAAAAACCCAATTTGTTATCAGGACAACCACAAAATGCAGTACTTATGTGAAAACAATTTTAGGATATCAGAGATCCCATGATGATGAATATGCCACACCTGTTTCTTCTTTGCCTTCTTTTCCCTCTCATTAACTCCACGTTTTGCTTTTTGTTCAGTTTCAGCCAGCCATGCTGCCTCTTCTTCACGGATGAGCTCTTCTTGTCTCTTCAGAGCAACGGCTTCCTGGTAAGAAACCTCAATTTTATTGCTGCATTCATTAGGTAGATAGTTAGGATAACCTAATCCATTCACAGCCTACACAGTCTATACTTACAGGTAAACAAAGATTAAGAAAATAATCAGTACAAACATAATAAACACCTTACATACCAAAATAAAGTTAAGCATGTCCTGTTTTATCATTCATACAGTCAACGCCTCATATTACAACTACACAAAGCCCAGGTTGCAGGATGTTAACAAGCATCGAATCACTTTTGTGTAGACAATGATACTACACTACATGCTTATGAATAAACTTTCATTGACGGTAAAATTAATCGCACAGGCATATCTATCAAACTATCGGATATCAAGCCAAAATCCTAGCCACATATCATTTCATATCGTCCAAATGATGTCCCATGGTTGTCCATCTATCCAAACTCAGTATCAGTATAATAAATAGCACAAAATACAAACTCATGCTTCAGAATGTCATGTAGTGAAACCAATGTTGTTAGTAGTTAGCATTAACAGGCTGAAAGCCCCTTATGTCTCACGGTTAGTAGCGGAACTTTTGCGGTAAGTATTTTCATGCTACCATGAATCACAGCTTGAAATTTGAATGGACAAGATTCCGAAAAAGAAGTTGACATCAGACTGAAACAAAGACTAACAATTTTTTGCATGTTTGTATTAAAATTGGGAAACGTAATTTCGATTAAAATTCATTTTGCAAACATTCTTTTGGTTCAAATTGAGTTTGCTATTAAGTGGGTTATGTTTGGATACTTTTCCTCAAACATATATTTGACAAAAAAAATGTTTTGATATTTATAAAAAGTACTTTTGAATGTAAAATTACTTAAAAAGTGTATGTGTAAGTGTCAAATTATATTTTTTATATCAGTTTGTTGAAAAAACAAATAATAATTTGCAACAGAAGTAAGAAGAAAAAACATACTACATGGAAAAAATCTAATTCAATTTGGATGAAATTACATAATAACAAGATAAAACACCTACTAATTAATTTCTTCAACTTGATCCTATATTATTTATGAATATTTAATAAATTTTAAATTTAAATAATCACATGAATTTTATTCCTAATACATCTACTTATTAATTTCTTGTACTGGATTTTATTTACTTTTTCTTATTTTAAAACTTAAATAAACACATGAATATAGTTTTATTCTTAATATATTTAATTAGTTATTATCGGATACATATTTTGTATAACTCACCGTTAGATTGAAATTTTATATCATATAGATCATCTCAAAGTTTACATAAATTTGAAGTCATTTGATATGTCATAAAGATAAATGTCTTAACCACTTTTCAGAAAACTGTTAATCTTTGTGCATCTTAATAACATATCAAATAATTTCAGATTAGTATAAAATTTTATACAAATGATCTTATATCTTTCCATCCAATGGTGAGTTATATAAATTATGTATCCAATAAAAACTTGTTGACTGGTGTAACATTACACTTACACAAGTATTGCATTGATGTATTTTGATTCCTCCTCAACATAATATATATAAATGAGAGAAAGAAATGAGAAACATACAATGAACAAAAAAAATTGCTACTTTGGTTTTCAACGAGAATGGAGATAACGGACTGGACCGGATGTAGCATATATTGGACAAAATAGGAAGAAAAATGGTTCTTTCATTTGGATGTGAACATACTTTCACTACAGGATTCAATATAGAAAGTGAACATACAAAATATTCTATTAAAAGGAAGCAATGCAGAGAACCAAACATGCTCTTTGTAATTTGCAACAGATGACCTAGACAACATTTGTTCGCATGATGAGAAATCGATCACACAAGCCCATACTAACTTGCCAAGTACTCACAGCTACTTTGAACAGAAAATCGCCTAATAGTCACCGCATGAAAACTTAATCCTCTCAACAAAATACAATACTGAAATCTTTATTAGAGTAAGAGTATTATCAACAAATATACAGCAGCAACAACATGAAGAACCAAGCCTTTTCCCACTAGAACTAATTGTATATGATACCTGAATACGTGGGCAAGGACAAATATTTCCAGAGTCCTGCGACCCAATTCTGTGAGACGCCTTTCATCACGCTCTATAGAATCTTTATTGAAGTCATCCCCAGAGTTTCCATCCTGCCAAAAATAGGCGAACAAGGTTCTTAGCAATCAAAAGAGTTTTGAAACTAAAAAAACCAAAACATATCCATTGACAACAACTTCCCAGGCGACCAAGAATACCATTCTACATGTGCAATGTGTTAATAGCCAAACTAGGCCTAGTTTGTAGATTATGCTAACCAGCAGACAGAAGAAGTTCACTAAAAAATTTAAAACAATGGGGCCTATTGTTCAGAATATCGGGTAAATCTAAAAAATTTAAAAATTCTACTTTACATAATTTCTTGCTTGGTTAGTTATTTAAAATTTTCTATAATCAATACATAAACACATAAGTTCTTCCAAAAAAAAAGTATTTTAAGATTGGCCCGTGAATAAGGTCTAAAGATGTTATATTTTTCCCCTCTCACTAATATTTACAGTGCTCCCCCTTGCTGTCCTTAAGCTTTTAGCAAGCTATCATTAATCAACAACAGAAAGGGGCCATTCAAAAATATTTAAAAAAAAAAAAACAGAAATGGGATTGTGCACTATCAGGGTTGTTGGAAGCATTGTTGTTATTGTTTGTTATGATTGAATCCCATTAATTTTTACCATGTGTCTTTTCTTCCCAAGTCTTCCCTATGTCACCGTCTATCAACATAATTTCCAATCATTTAACCAACACATACTATTTCTCACCTTTGTGCGATTTTGAGGACCTTTCTCATCTTTTGGAGGGAGAGGTTCTATAGCAGCCCTCTCAAGTAACAATAGAACATCATCCACCAGTACAAACATATCTTTCTCAGCACGGACAATTGGAGCTGCCATTTCTTCAGCGTCCAACAATTTTATCCTACCTTTTTTGGACTTGGTCTGGCCTTCAAGAGCCTTCAATCCACTGTATAAGGAGTCCATTACCAAAGTAGAGGTCACTTCTTTCTCTATAAAGAACTGTTTCACTACTACTTTCAAAATTACATCTGTTTTTTCCCTAGACATGCGGCGCCTAGATGTTTGGTCAATTTCTCGCCAAAATTTACAGAAGCTGCAAACATTGCAAATTCATATTTAATTAGCCAACAAAATAAGAACCAAAATTTCAAGATCTGATGTAAGTCAAAGAATCCTAATATAATAATATATCAAATAGGATAAACAATGTATACCCTATTAAACTTGCTATGGAATGTAGAATATAATATATAATTATACAAGTGAATCTTCATATACATGAAAACAGGCATAAGATTACACAAAGTTGCCTAGAGTGCATCTCACCATTGTCATATTACAAGACTAAACCAAAGTGTTGCTCTTCTGTAATGATTTCTTTCCTACCAAGCATAACTAACATTTTTTATTTTCCTAGATTAAAGGAAAATTAACTTAAATGATTTAAAACTTCATGTAATAAACTGCTAATGATCGATCATAGAGTATGAAAAGGTAATAATTTAAAGATAGGAATAACAGAAAACATAAGGAGATAATTCATATTCCATATAGAGAGAGGGCATATCAAGTAAGAGTAGTGTCTTACTGTGAGAGATGAGAGCGGCAAATATAAACAAAAGGATGTAAAGTAACTGTCCAGATTGAATTCCCTTTTTAATAATAATTCCCTTTTAATAATAAACATATATTGTGCGCTACTGCCGTCTCTCTCAGACCTCCCCCTTTTTACTCACGTCCAATTCATTGTACACAATTCATACACAGTAATCTCTCAAATTTTTCAGCTTATTCAATCAGATTAAAGGAAAAGTGAGTAGTTGATTTCATTTTTTGTGGTCAAGCCTCAAGCGTGGGGCTTATGGATACCTGACAAGATTCGCACATGCTTGCTATATTAATGGTCAAAATTTTATGCAATCAAAAAATTTACAAGAAAACTTGCAGTAATCAAGATCAGGAAACTTGGATTTAGATTTTAGGTGCTACAAGAACTTTCAAGTAATTTCTAGAAATATGAGAACAAGTATCACCAGACAAAAATATGACTTCGAGATATCATTTTCGAAAACAAAATCATAGTAGAACAGCAAATGAGAAATGGCGGAGAAGGGGGAGGAAGCGAGTGGATATACAAAAGAGAAGAGCAGCATTCAGTTTAAAATTGAAATTGCATCTGGACCTTTCATTTTAATACAATGGTGACTACTTAACCCTCGTCTCTCACAATAAGACGCTCCACTTTTCTCACTTGATAAGCTCCATATAAATATATTTCAAAAGGTAATACTAATGAATACAAAATACCTTGACCATCTAGCTTTATCCTCTATCAGCTTCCCAAGCTTGCTTCTTCTCTCCTCCACAAAACGCCGACAAATTTGTTCTACATTTGTCAAATAGACCCTAACAAGCTCTCTCCTATACTGGCAATCAAGGCAACGAAAAGGCCTGTCAGCTTTTTCCCTGTGCATTAAAAAAACATATATGGTCATACATCTGAATAAAAAGCTACAAAGCACATTGCACCAATGCAAATAATAACAATTAAGAAAGTAAAAAGATATAATCCAGAAGCAGCATAGTTTCAGAAAGGTAGGTGTTATCAAGAGTATTTTAATTTAAACATCAGAATGCAGGAGAGCCTCACAAAATTACAACCAAACGAACCAACATACAACAGTCAATCTGCTTTTTACATCTGTTAGCAAAGGTTTACCTAGGTCGTGTAGAACAAACTTAAAGACGTCATAGAAAATCTTTTTATATCCTTCCAATAGGATAAGAATTTTCAGCAAAAACAAAAAATCTTCGAAGGAGATAAAAATCATTTTAAAGCTAAATTTAAAGCTTCTGAAGGACCCCAGAATATCTGTTTAAAACAGCAATTACTAATTTGCAGTCTTAGGGTGTTAACGATGTGTGTAATTCTTCTAAACATCCTAGAGTACTATTCACTAACCTATTACAGTATGTCAACTTGAGGGAAACACCAGTTCACCACAAGGATATAACAGAACTCACCGTTACTAATTAGCAATAAACTTGTAAAAACATCATCTCTGCTAAATGGACTTGGGTATTTTTTTTAAAAATAAATAAAAATATCATATATATACTTATATATAAAAACACTTAAATATCATACATGCTGTAAGCCCTTTAAAATTTTTGCCTCATTTTGTAATTTCAAATTACTCATATTAAACAAAATCCGACAACATTCCACATTAGTTAGTTATAGGTCAGTCAATCCTGGACAGCAGCATCATTAGATTACGGCTGTATTGAAGATTATGGATACGAGATTAAAAAATTATACTCATAAATATAAATGGTCAAATAAAAAATTTCCCATAACTACAGAGATTCATAATTAATAAACAAAAGCCATAGTCCAGACATACAATCACCATCAATCTACACAACATTAATAAATCAGCATCTAAAAAAGTTCAAGAATAAGGGAATGAAACAGGAAGAAGCTATGGCTGACTAAGTTATGTGAAACAGAGGCGGCAGAGACAAGACCTAAGAACAAATGCTGGTTTATTTGAGCCACAGAAAAAGAAGGATTTGGCCAAAAATTGCTTGAAAGGGAAGTAGTTGGAAAGTGTGTAGGAAGAACACTGGTGTTCAAACAAAAGGTTGGCCTATGGCCTATGGGGTTTTATTGATAAATGCAGGGATGCTAATTCAGAAATCCTCCTGGTGTAGATCACAAAAGTCTCCCCAGAAATTAGTAGCCAATGGAGAAAATGGAGGATAAAACATGAATTTCATCTCTATTCAGAGTTGAAGCTGCTAGCTGCAAAAGGTCACACTCTTGGGCAAATTTGTGCGAATATAAAACACGACATGACAGAACAATCACCAGAACTATTGCAGTGCAAATTGACACTATTAACTAATCTGGTCATTATTAAGTGAAAACTACAATTTTAGTCATCACCTACTATGAAATTGTTTCCGCTAAAGAACTTCGGTTATTTATTTAAAACCAAAAACATTTTATACCGATATACACACCAAAACTTCTAACATCTTACACACTGTATAACCCTTAGGACTTTGGCCTCAAATATTATAACTTCACCTTAGTCATAAGCAAAATATAAGATGTCAGTTTTAACTAGTTTTTAGTCAACTAAAAACAAAAAGAAGCAAAGAGCCAACTTGACATCATCATTTAAAACAATTTGAACAAAACCAATATAAATCATAGTTACACACTGGACCAAACAAAAAAAGGTTGCTTTGAGTACCACAATATATGATTGGGGAAGAGTACAGCACTAAAAAAAAGCCTATATTTCAGTGACAGTAAAAGGAGACCTCCAAGGTACTTAGACGGATTGTTGCGAGACTGTATGCACAACCTTTAGGTAAAAAAAAACAGAAAAGAACAATACTTAATAGACCTAAAGAAAATAGAAATCCTTACCCTTAAGTCAATGTAGGTACATACTAAGTCAAATTATTTGCGAAAACAATGTCATTGAAAATACTGCTGGGTTGCAAAATAACAAAAATGAGATCTGGGGTTTACAATCCCAGAGATGAATGTTAAAACAATGATATGAAGGTAGTCATAACCTACTTCACAAAAAACTATTCAGAAGTTTTCAACAAAGAAAGAGTATCGTTTCTTGCTAGCTATCAGATTTCAAATAAACTGCATTCAAAAAAGGACGAGTCGCTCAAACTAGTAGATTAGAGAACATTCATGTTTTCTTCTTTCCAGATAAGTAACAAATAAAGTCAAAAACATGTATACACGGAGATGAATATTTGTAATATTATAAACATAAATTAAAAAAATTAAGCATATAGAACACCAACCTAATGACTTGAACTTGAGCTTTTATTATCAGGTTATCAGACTCGTCAACAAAGCCATCTCTCACCTTCGAAATCTCCATAAACTTTTTCCATCCCCAGTCATGCTCTTTCTTCCAAAACCGGTGCAATGTATCTAAAATAATTCAGGTAAAATAGGTTAATAATGCTGTTTAAAAAAATTGTAACTCCAATAACTAAGGTAATTATTTACCAACGGACCAGAATATTTTGATTTCTTGGCGTCTTTGTTAACCACAGCTATTGTAAATTGTGCAAAATGACTCCATCCTGCATTGCCCACAAAAAGAGGGGTGAATATAAAAGAAGTCAAGTACTGTGGGGAATAGCTAGGGTAACTAAAAAATCATAAATGCAATGTGAAAATTCAAGAATCAAACCTGGAAGAAGTTTGTCATGATTGGCAACACAGAGAAACAGAGAGATATGATTGCATACATCACAACCTTGTGGATAAATTAAAATATACCTGCCATATATTACATCACCATTAGATCCAAACCCCAACTATAATGCATGGTATCCGTCAAATCTTAAGGAATATCTCAGTAACATATGCAAATGTTAAGATTTCAACACCAAATCTGCATCGGGTATGTTAACTATGTGATTGTATTCTACTTCTGATATATGATGCACCTTTCACAAATCATGTAAAGTATATTCCCCTTATTTAACAATTTAGATGGTTACAAAGTCATAATGTATAGGAAAAACTAAGTAACCCAGACCAATAACTTTCCCTCTTTACAGAGATGTGTATAGATAAATGCATTTCACAAACAATTAATTTTGTTAATACTCATAGATTCATGAAACAACAACGTGAATGACAAAAGACGCAATGGTTTAGTTGGTTACAAGATGTTCATAAACATGTATGCCAATAAGTTTATGAAAGCCGCATACCACTTATAGTTGCCAACTTCAAATGCATTACTACGAAGTTCCCTTTTGGTAATCTTTGAAAAGTTTTCTATCTTCCAAGTATATTTTCCATACAACTCCGATGGTTTTGGTCCTGTTAAGTGGGAAAAAAAATAAAAAACATAAGATTTTAAACAACTGTTGATATAAAACTAATTCTAGCAATTGTAAATTCACCACCATCATCGTCCTCGTCAGTGTCCCAGTAAGGAGGTGAAGTCGACGGAATTCCATTTTCCACCTGCTCAGAAGATCGCCATTCTGCCAACTCTTCCCCACGGTGTCCGCTATAACTTCCCTCCACAGACTTTCCCGCTCCAGATTCCTCACTCGCAACCCCAGCCATTTCTTGATTGAGCACTAATTCACTAACACTCTTCCTATAACAACTGCAGCATAGAATCACACAAACAAAGCACCAAAATCAACACCCTAAAACCCCACATTGTATTATATCATAGTAAATCATTCAAACAACTTTTTTGCATAAATAAATCATGCAAACATTGTATTACACAAACAAAGCACCAAAATCACATAAACAAAGCACCAAAATCAACACCCTAAAACCCCACATTGTATTATATCATAGTAAATCATTCAAACAACTTTTTTGCATAAATAAATCATGCAAACATTGTATTACACAAACAAAGCACCAAAATCACATAAACAAAGCACCAAAATCAACACCCTAAAACCCCACATTGTATTATATCATAGTAAATCATTCAAACAACTTTTTCGCATAAATAAATCATGCAAACATTTCAATTGAACACTTCTAACAGCATCGCGGAAAATCCTACACTATGTAGCACGGACACTTCTGATGAAAGGCGTGTCCAGTGTTCAACATGTGTGAGTGTCACCGACATGACACTGACGCATGTAATTACGTTCAATTAATTCATTTAAAAAAATATGTCGTGTCGACGAGACCCTGCTTCATAGATCCTACGTACTGATTACAAAAAGTCAACTTTAACTACTTACAATTATAAATTAACAACATCACATGAAAAATTAATTATAAGCACACATTGTGGCAGAAAAATTAATTATAAGTACAACAAATTCAAATTCAAATGGTAACAATTTATCAAATGAAACCTAAAAATAATTCATTTCTAATACTATTTGAACCCAAAAACCCAACTAAAAATATTAACCCAAAAAACCCATGAATTAAACCCTAAAAAATAGATTAAAAAATTAAAAATTAAACCCAAAAACTAATCAAATTAAATTAAAACAACGAGATTTCAAAACAGTTATAAACGCAAATTGCATGAAAGTGAAAACTGAAAATCCATAACAAGAATGAATACAGTAAAAGCGAATAAGATCTAAGGAAACGATTTGAATGAGAAAAATTGATCGAAATCGAAGAAATGAAGTGGAATTGAAAAACCCCTAAAATAAATTGATGAAATGAATTGGAAAAAGTGGAATTGAAAAATTGGGGTGGGAATGAATGGATCGAAGATAGAGAGAGCGAACCTGGAATCGAAGGAGGAGATGACAATAGCGGCGTGAGAATCCTGAGATTTTAGAGAGAGAAAATGGGATGAGAGAGAAAATTGATAGAAAGAAAAAGAAGATGAATAACGGAGAACAAAGGCATTCGCATTACCCAAACAAAAAATATTGAAAATTGCTTTTTTTATTTTGGCTTAATAGCAGTTTTCGCCCTCTAACTTTCACGAAGTTGCGATTTTGACCCCATATAAAAAACTACGAAACCGCCCCCTAAGTTTTGCAACTGTAGCAGTTTTGGCCCCTGAGGCAAAAAAAATAATAACATGTGGCACCTCACTTAGGGTGCCACGTCAGTGTAGACCGAGTCAAACTTGGTCTTGGCGGCCAAAACTGCCACAGATGCAAAACTTAGGGGACGGTTTTGTAGTTTTTTTAGGGGTGAAAATCGCAACTTTCAAAAAGTTAGAAAGCCTTTTATTTTTCTACTTTGTTTATCATATTTTTTGTTAAGGATACTTTGTTTGTCTTTATTTATTTTAATTATTATTACTATTATCTATGATAACAATATTGTATTTTTTTTTGCTAGTGTTAGTGCAAAGTAACAAGAAAAAAAACAAAATAATGGAAAGTAAAGCCAAAATTAAATTCCAAGTTTATCTCTTAGGGTAAGGTGGGAGAATATTATTGGATAGTATTGGTATTATTATTGGATAATATTAGTATTATTGTTATTATTAATATTAATTGCTCAATAATATTAAATTAAATTATTCGTGGTTATAGATGTTATGATTAACGATGAAGTAGAGGAGTTAACTAGTCAATTAAATAATGGGAGAAAACAATTTTAGGAGGAAAATAGTGTTTTTAGTAAGAAAAAGAAAGTATAGTGCAGAGAGAAGTGCATTAGTAAATTTGGATAAAAAAAGGGTGTAAGTAGTAAGTTGTGTAGTGTTTAGTGATTTAGACAGATGGCAGTGTAAATAACAAGGTTGTAGAGTTATAGAAAGAATAGTAACCAGACTAGGGGTGCAGATAGCAATTATGTCTAAGAATTAAGTGTGGGAGACTAAGCTCAAGTAGTGGCTATAAATAGAGAAGAACATTATAGAATTAGGGTTATGGAGAAAAGGAAAGAAATTGATAGTAGCAATGGAAGAACTAGGGTTAAAGAGGCAAAGGAGGAGAGGAAGAAAGAAAGGCACCATCTAGGGGATCAAGCAAAAAGTTGCAATCTTCCGTGAATTCGAGGTAAGGGAGAGAAATTATTCATCTTTGGATTAATTTTGTAAAGGGGGAAGGAAAAAAAAAAAGTTTCTTAAATCCTCACTTTTGTGGTGTCTTTTTATTACCAATTTTATGGTTGTTATGAACCTTGTGATATTGTGCTGTTGTAATATAAATTTATGGAGTGTATTAATGGTGAATGATGTTGGTGAGAGTTGATGGTGTGTTATCGTTGTGAGGGAATGTTTGGAATTGTGAAATAATTGGTTAGGTAATTGATTAGTGAATTAATCATACGATAAGTTGTTGTAATCTATCTATCTATCTATCCTTTATATCTAATCCTAACAAACATGCATAGCCTAATTGCCAAAACCCTAAACCTAATGAAATTGGTGGCAACTAATTCAACTATGTTGTACTAAAGTTAAACCTATTCAACACGCATTGCCAAGCTCATTAACTACCCTATTTCAAATTCAAATTCACCCCAAAACTGTTAGAACTACCAAGTATACATCTCAAGCTATTCATATTCCGAATACATTCAATGTTTGTATATTTTCTATGCAGCAAATTCTAAAATATCGTAACCCCTTTCCAATGACACAAGACAATACATTTTTCCAATACATACATCTTCACATTCATCTCCATTCCCCTTTCCTTTTGTGTGCTTTTCAAGATGCAAGCAAACTCCTTTTACTCCCTCTTTCATCCTTTCTGCTTTTCTTGTAAGAGTTTTGTGAGTGAAATTATTATCTCATATCAATGCTCTCTCACAACACTGAACCAAGTTTTGCATTTGCCACTCTCTCATATTCTAACAGCTACTTCCTTGCCTTCTCCTTCTTCCTCTAGCCATCTATATTGTAACATCCCGCTCATCAGCTATGGGAGTTTTATTAATTGGACATGTCAGAGGACAAATGTTCATGGAAGTCATTTACGACGGGGAATGGTTTATGATGCAGTGTCAGTAGTTTACATGTTGGTTCAGTTATCAGTATCAAGTTGGGTACGATTAAGACGAAGGGTGTCATACCCCAATTTTTGACCTAAGATGTCACTGACACGTGCCGTTTAACTCTACATTCATACGCCATTCGGCTCTGATTTTCAGTAAAAATTTCGGCAAAGAGCTATTTTAAAATACCTCATTTTGGTTCTGAGTCGGGCCCTCTTCTCTCAATTTTCATTTTTTAATTTTAGTTTCCATCTTTTATTTCAATTCTTTTTAAATCCATGTTTTTTTTAAATCTTTATCTTTTATTATTTGGGGTCTTTTTATTTTTTATTTTAATGTCCAAAAATTGTCCAAGAATGCAATCCAGCCCAACACAGGCTGTAACACAGGCTGTCATGCCTCATCTCATCCCAATCCTTTAACACAGACCCTTGGTGGCCAAGTCTCTTTTTTTTATAAATAAACCTGCAAAACACAAACAGTCAGAAGACAAGAAAACCAGAATCACACAAAGCCAGCAGCAATTTTTAACAGAATCATCAACTCATGATTTTTCACAACCCATTTCACAGATTGTCAAACACCAATACCAAGCAGCCATAAAAAAGACACAAAACTGATCCATATTCCAGGAACCACATCATCACAGATCCGTAAAACACAGCACAACAACACATCACGTTTAAAATCAACAATCCAGAACCGAAACACGAAAAGTATAAAACTTTCTTTTGTAGATCTAGAACGGTACGTTACTTGATTGGGATTTTTAGGTTAAGAAAGGGAATAAGAAAGAGGAGTAGAATAGAAAGAGCTAAAAAAATCGAAAAAGGGAGTTGTTTTCACAACTCCGGCGGCGCCGCCGCCTAAGACGGCCGGCCACCGCGTCGCCGCCGCCACCTCCACCGATCTCCTCGTCGAGAAGATGAGTGAGGGAGGAGAGAGAACAGAGAGTTTGAGAGAGAAAGGAGAGAAGAGAGAGAAAGTTTTTGTGAAATGAGAGAAAAAGGGTCTCAACACCCTTATATACTCCCTCCTAACCCGACCCAAGACCCGTGGGTCAAACCGACCCAAAACAAAAACCCAGGCCCAACGCGCGCCTTCTCACCCCAAAGCCCAATTTTGTTTTTTTTTAATTTTCTGCACCCCCATTTACTGTCTGCACCCCTTCGCCTGCATTCATATTTTTTTTCTCTTGTTTTACTCGCAACATGTTTATTTATTTGTCTTTTTGCGCATCTTTACTCTTATTATATTTTTTTCGATGCATCTTATGTTTAGTTCGCATTTGCATTTTTATTTTATTATTAAAGCATCCTTAAATTATTAGATTGTATAGTAAGCTTCAATATATTTCATGCATTTTTATCATTTTGCACTTTAGGTTTATTTCTTTGGTATTTATTTCATAACATGGATTTTAGAATGTAAATATAGGCTTAATATAAATCATGCATATTTATCCCTTTTGTCATTCATTTTATTTTCCCGCAGACCATAACATGTATCGTAGGCTTTTGTGTAATAGTTAAAGGTGCATGTGTGCGTGCGTGTTTACCTCGTTTTTTTTAGCTTAGGTTAACGGACTGTGTGAGGATCTAATATCGCCACGGAGTACCGACGCTTTTTTTATTTTCTTGCTCCGATAGTTTAATTTTAGTTTTAATCACTAATCAGTTTAAAAACAGCAAAAACATTCACATAATCCAAAAATCACAAAAAACATTTTCTTAATAAACCTTGATTCAAGATCAAGCGATCCATTACTTTTTAGTTTACTTTCTTAATCAAACATTAATCGATTTAATTCCATTTCAAGCAATTTTCTTCAATATCAAAAAACACAAACCAATTCTCATTTGCCACTCGGCTTTTTCAAAACCTTTTTCAAAACTAATAAAAAAACACAAAAACAAATCAAACGTCAATTTCAACCCCGAACTACGAGGTTTTGATCCCTCACAGGTACGTAGGCAAAGGACACTCGTCCTTCCAAATCAATAAAACACGTAGATGAATAGGTCTTTTTTCTTTTTATCACTTCAAACCTTTTTTCATTTTTATCATTTTTAATTCCATTTTTTTTGAACAAGCAAGTTGATAGCACAAGTAATTAAATAAAACCAAGAGGTTCCCGTAGAGTACTACGGACGTAAAAGGGTGCTAACACCTTCCCTTTACGTAACTAACCCCCGAACCCTAAATCTTTTCGAAGGGGTGTTTTGAACTTTTTTCCCCTTTTCTCTTAAAAATTAAATGTTCAGTCGTGAAATAAATTAGCGAGTCAAACGCTAATCAATAGCCTTGACCTCCGAAAAATGACGCGACAAAGGGTATTTTGGTATTTGCACCAAGAGAGTATATAAGTGATGCTTGGTCCGAATATTCATTATTCTTTGGACTTTCTCTCTGTAAGCTTCAAAACATCAAGAGTTTTCTCCTTCCTCTCTCTAGCACATCGCCCTCCATCTCTCTCTTCATGGATTCATCCTTGTCTCATGGCAAAATCATGGTTATGCAAGATCAAAGTGGAATTGGTGATTTTGTAAGGAAGATGATAACTTGGAGTTGGTGCTTAGAGCAAGATCAAGAAGCTAGGGTTTGATCTTGGGCAAAATTGAAAGTGAAGCTTGAAGCATTTGCAAGAACATGTTAGGTGAGTTCTTAGATAGTTTTCATGCCTTTGGGTTGTGTGAATTTATATGAGAATCATTCAATTGCTAAGTTTTGTGAATGTATGAATAGAGTTGTCAAAACGGACTACCCGACCCGAACAGGTTACGGGCTTTTTAGGGTCGGGCTAAAAAGCCCGGTTTAAATACGGGTTGAAATAATAAAGCCCGACCCTATATGGGCTAACGGGCCAACCCGCGTGTGCTTTTTTTTTATCCTTGCACAATATATGATGTTTGAAGTAGATTAGTCTACTAAAAATATATACTAGTGACAGTAAGCAATAGTTCAATTGTTGATACTCCAGTGCAAATTGTTTGGTGTTTTTCTATGAGAAATCATAACAAAAGATAACTCACAGTGCGGTTCACGCCTGAATCAAGCTATACTGTTTTTCATGTGTTCTGGATGTATTATGATCATTAGGAACTTGATTTTAAGGTTTTTAGGTCAAAAACACGAATTCTGCACTCTAGGACTTGAAGAAACTTGCTATAAGGGAGTAACTCGCTTATAGCCAAAAACTTCCAGAGGTAACTCGCCTATGGCGAATTCCACAGCCTCTTAGAAGTTGTTGGCTCGTCATGTGGGTCCAGTAGGGTTGTCTAAGGCCTTCTATTGCAGTCTTTTCCAACTTTAAAACCCCTCAAGCTTTAAGTACCTAATGTACATTACATTACTAGGTTTCTTTTAAACGGAAGGCATGAGCAAACATTAATACATTCAACGACGAATGACACACGAGAGTAAGCGACACAAATTACGTATGGGTAGTGTCATACCCCAATTTTTGACCTAAGTTGTCACTGACACGTGTCGTTTAACTCTGTATTCATACGTCATTCGGCCTTGATTTTCAGTAAAAATTTCGGCAGAGAGGTATTTTAAAATACCTCATTTTTGGTTCCGAGTCGGGCCCTCTTCTCTCAATTTTTATTTTTAGTTTCCATTTTTTTTAATTCCTTTTAAATTCATTATCTTTATCTGTTATTATTTGGGATCCTTTTTATTTTTATGTCAAAAATTGTCCAATAACAGGCTGTCATCCATGTCTCAAACCCTTGGTGGCCAAGGTTCCCCTCTATAAATACAACCTGCCTGAACAGCAAGAAAGGGGGAGGAAAACCGAAAATTGCAATCAAAAAAACCTGCACAAAAAAAAGCCAAAACTCTAGCCAACACAACACAGCCGTGATAATCATTCCACAGTTCATAAACAACAAAACCAGTAGTCTCCAAGAACACAACATCGAACCAATCCATATTCCGAGAACATCACACCAGTCACACAAATACCCAAACCGACGGCACAACCCATCAAAACCAAAGCAAGACACCAGAGTCGGATCCAGACAAAGCACCACAAAAAAGTAATTTTTCTTTTTTTAAATCTTTAGATCTAGGACAAACCAAACCTTTTTTCGAAATTTCAACTTTAAAAACGGGCTTAGGAGGTTAAAATACATAGGAAAAGAGAGAAAAAATTTAAAAAAAAAGGGATCTTTAACTCCGACGTGGTGGCGCCGCCGCGATAACTCGCCGGCCACCGCGTCGGACTTCCTTCGACCGCCGTCCTTCTCGCCGGAGAAGAAGAAGCTGTTGGCGCAGCTTTAGGAGAGAGAAGAGAGCGTTTGCTCTCAAAGGAGGGGAAGAGAGAGAAAGAAAAGAAAAAATGAGGAAAGAGAGGGTTTACAACCCTTATATACTCTCTCTCAACCCGACCCGGAACCGGCCCAAACCCGAATCCATAGGCCCATTCGCGCGCCCTCCTTCCTTCTTTCTCCCCTTTTATTTTCTGCACCCCCCATAATACTGCTGCACCCCCTTTTTTCCGCATTCATTCATTCTTGTTCCCTTTCTTCGTTTTTTTTATCGTATTCATCTTCTTTCATGCATTTTTTTTTATCATACTTTATTTTGCAACATCTCATATTTGTTTAGTTCGCTTTTTTCTCGCATTTTATTTTAATTTTAAGCATTTGTAATTATTAATTCGTATATTAAAC
>Ga0228710_1004530_pt1 | contig 21930 bp, 8 predicted proteins | sample MedpolnodulmetaG_FD_177995 | JGI IMG/M metagenome (GOLD analysis project Ga0228710, IMG submission 177995) | Root nodule microbial communities from Medicago polymorpha collected in Santa Monica, California, United States - pink nodules | ecosystem: Host-associated > Plants > Roots > Nodule...
TGTTAACAAAAAAAAAAAAGTATATATTGAATTCATTTAATCAAGTATTGCAAGCATAGCCCTCCTGAAAATGCAGTTATCACATACATTTCTTACTGCATTTATGGATGATTTGATTATCAAGCAAACAACAATTACAGTATTAACATGACAGCAAATTTGGTAATAATAGGAAGTCAACCATAGGATCAGACATGCATAGTAATCATTTAGCTTTGAACCGTATTAGTCAGCCCGGATTTTTGAGATTCACACTTCATTTTTATTCATTTACATGTATGGTTAAAGAGAATTGATGGGGCTTAATTCTAAATAATTAGGTTGTATGCCACACTTAATATCTTCTGTTGACTAATTAGCATTTTTTTTTTGGCAAGTTACACATTGATGTGTATTTAATACCAATGTAAATGCACCTATCTGTTGTTATTTAGTAACTATAGGGGAGCTTATACATTTATGGCTGATTCGAGTATCAAGCATAAGATTAGGGGTGCAAAATAGCATTGTCTGCTAGCTTAGTCATTATGCATGCGTACCAGTATAATGGAAGTACCAAATGCTCAAGTATAAACCAAGATATTGATCCATATCAACCTAAAAAATCTGCATGTGTGGTCTAGAGTGCATACATATGCTGCTTGTGTTATAATTGAAATTTGAAGGACCAATAAATACAGTATGACCATAATCCGTAATTAAGATATCATCTAAGAGATACACAATACATAAAATAGGTGAAGAAACTACAATAGTTTTGTAGTAGCAGTAAAAGAAACAAAAGGAAATAATACATAGAACAAAAGAAGCCACCCAAAAGAAAACAAACCAAACCCAACAATCCTAAAGGGCCAAACTACACCCACCTAAACTGAAAAAACCAGAATGTATGCTATTCCAAAGCACTTGCAGACCAAAGCAAAGAGCAGAATGAAACCCACTATGCTGCACATGAATAGTATAAATGTGTCTATGTTGTCGCTGCAGCAGTCCAATAAATACCCAAGAAAACACAGCAGATTTTTATAAAAATAAAAGTAGCTCCAAATTATGTAGAAAATTACCTCGTCATGCAGTTGAAATGTCCAATCATAATACATACACGCATTTGAAGCAAATCTTCCAAAAAACATCGTCAGACTAACATTTTCTACAACCTACTCAGTTGAAAGAACAATATTATGAAACAAACACTTGTTCCTTTCTTGCTAAATAGACCACCAATTTAAAAGCCTTATCATTTTCCAAATATTGCTAGACATTTAATTATAATTTTGCCAAACTAAAATCTCCAATTTGAAAAATCCAAAAATCATAAATTGAAAAAGAAACAATACCAATGCCTATTCAAACTTGAATGACTATGTGTAGACATTATATCTGAACGAAATTTGACCTTTTCTTTAACCTATGCAAAGTTTCAAGAAAAACTATAGCAGCACTAAACTGAAAACGGTGTTATAAAAAAACTGAGATAAGCAACACTAAAATTGCTCATTGACAAAAAAAATAAAAAAAAACAGCCCAAACCTGAATTTGTTATAGAAATCTAAAAATAACAATGCAAGAATGCATATCATTGTGAAATTGGAAGTGTGAACAAAATTCAGAAATCAAAAGCTCAAAACTTAACGTTTTAAATGTGAACATATAACATTCTTTCAAAAACCTTTGCTTAATTGACAACAAAAATCAATAGCAGCAAAATAATCAATGAGATTTTACAAATAATTTTATAAGCCCTAAAAAGATAATGATATATTTTTATCATTCCTTATAAACATTAGAACTCAAAGGGAATTTCAAAAACAGATGAAAACCCCAAAAGAAGGTGTTAAAGCAACAATTAGGTTAGCTAATATAGAATGTAACAAAAAAATATTGAAAATCCATAAACACTGCACCATGGAGGAAAAATGATGAATAAACAAAACTATTAGTATTGAATAAGATTGACATTCATGAAAATGAAAAAGCATCAGAGAATTTCAATTAGAAAAAAAAATTATGAAATATAAAAAACATCATAACTCTTGACGCCAAACTATTAGGATCAGAAGGTCTGCAGATGAAGGTTCGAGACTATAACCATCTCTTGTCATCTGAATACGTACCAAAATTGAACAAATTAATGAAAATTTTTTGAAGAAAATTCAAAAGAAACAGACATAAAAATAAGACAATTCTTCTTTCAATTTGATAACCTAAATCACAAATAAGGAAATATAGATTTGAGATGAAGAACCAAAGTGGAAGAGGTTGTGAAGGGAGAGCGAGTGGGAGGCCCGGTTGGAGACAACATCAACATCTATAACTTTAACGATCATAATAGATTTTAGCGATCAATAACAGTTTGAGATACAGATTATCCATGGAAGTGAGAAGAAAGGTAAAAATGATGAATTGAATTTGAATCGACAAATGAAAGGGTGTAGACTAAAGAGATTTAAGTGAGGAAATGAAAGAGAAGGTACTATGTAACTTAATTTGTTTCTTTGGAAAATGAAGAAAAATTTGAGCATGTGAGAAAAAGTCATAAAGTCTGCAGAATTTGTCTACCAAGAATAGGCGTGAGTTAATTAGTGTGATTGTGGGGTCCCGTGTGGAGTTAATTGAGGAGTTTGGAGGAATTAGTGGAGTAGTGATAGGGTCAAGTAGTTAAACCGCATTAATTATGGCAATTCGGAAAATGACAATTCAAATTTTGGCAAGAGATTAGCTTGTTGTGTAAGCTTGGTTAGATGGCTAAGGAGGGAAAACTCATAAGCAATTAGGGTTTAACATTTGCATGACCTAATTAGCTTTTAGAATAAGTATGAAGTATGATTGGTGTGAAATTAGCTTAGAAACATTGCGCGATGAGAATATAGTGAGGAATTTTCTTCTTGTGAGCATTGATTTGATAGAGGAAGTGAAGCACTGAATTGTTGGAGTAAGGGAGAAATTGAAAAAAAGGCTTATTGCACGCTGACTTGTGTTTGGTGGACAGAACAAGAAGGTTACTTCAAATCGTTTCACTTATTTAAAAGGTTAAAGTGCACTTTTTTCCTCCTAAATTTTAAAAAGTTGCAATTTTGGTCCCTTGTACAAAAACTACAATTTTGGTCCCTAAGATTTAGCCCCTTTGCATCTTTGGTCCTTTTGGCCAATTTTGACCGGTCAATGTCTACGTGGCACGCCACATGTGTAATTATTTAATTAAAAAATTAAAAAAAATCATATAATCATTTTTTAAATTAAATAAATGAAAAATTAAATTAAAAAAATAATAATTGTGTAATCAAAAAAATAGAAAATTGGAAGGGGCGTAAGGTTCATTTTTGTTCATCCTTGTCAACAGCATCATCATCTTCATCTTTTTTGAAGAACATCGTCCTTTATCTTAACCAAGATCACAATCATCAATTCATCATCATCACAAAACATTGTCAACTATCTTTTCTCTCTTCATTTAGATAATTAGCTTGTTGTTTGTGTTATTTGTCCAAACTAAAGCTTGCAAATTCAATGGACAGAGAACTCAAAGTTTTGTTATGGAACAGAAGTCTTAAACTTGTCAAGAACATTATGAGCAATTTCAATACTCTGTCCTTTGACCAAAGCATCCAAGAGCTTGTTCAGCGCAACCGTATCCTTTTCGAAACCATACTCACCCATTCTACGAACCACTTTGACAGCTTCTTGATGCCTCTGAGCCTTTGCAAACCTCCTGATTACCTTAGTCATTGTATCAGAAGTCACATAGCCTTCAAATCCTTTCATTTCCTTGACCAATTTGGACCTGAGATCAAATTTCTTGGCTTTTCCCAATATATCAACCATCAAATTGTAGACTTGAGGAGAATGCCTTTTGCCCAAAGGAAAAAACCAATGATTTCCAAATCTGTTCAAAATATGCATAACCAAAGTGTTGGAAGGGTTGAAGAAGAAATGCGTGCTAACGGTGGTGGTGATTCGTATAGTTTGGTTATTATTTTGAGTAGTAATAAAATAAAGTGGCGGCAGATTTGTCTGTGAAGACCCGTTGTTTTCCAATCATTTTCAGGGGTCGGAAACACCGCAGTGAGTGGTCGGAAACACCGCGGTGGTTGCCCGGAAATGATGGCCGAAAGAAAGAACATGGAGGAAAAGAAAGAAGAGAGAGTAATAAGAGAGGAGAGATTCGAGAGAAGAGGAAATGGGTGGTAGTGTGCTTGAAGGTAGAATTTGCAGGAAGGGAAGAAAGGAAGAAAATGAAAGAGAGAGATGGTGGATCTGAAAAATCATTTAATTACACAGTTATTTTTTTCCTGAATTTTTTAATTTTTTAAATTTAATTTTTCATTTATTTAATTTAAAAAATGATTATATGGTTTTTTAATTTTTTTTAATTAATTAATTACACATGTGGCGTGCGACATTGACCGGTCAAAATTGGCCAAATGGACCAAAGATGTAAATGGGCTAAATCTTAGGGGGCCAAAATTGTAGTTTTTGTACATAAAGGGCCAAAATTGCAACTTTTTGAAACTTAGGGGGAAAAAGTGCACTTTAGCCTATTTAAAATTAAAATTATATAAAATTTATTATATACATAACACAGTAAACTAATATAATATGTCAATAGTTTTTTTTTTTTTTTTTATAAGATATAGTCAATAGATTAACGGTGTAAAATATGACTTAATTACAAAAACAGAGTATGTATAACTCCCATAATAAAGAGTTATGTTCAACTTAGCATCAAAATATAAAATTAAGTTACAAAATCATAAGTTTCATAAGACTCTGAATCATAAAAAGAAAAAGAAAAAAATCCAAAAAAACAAGTTTCTATAGTTGTTGATAAACCTATCCAAGAAATAAATTAGTTAATTTCTTCAAAAGTTCGTTTCATAACATCATTATCTTCATCTTCAACTTCATCAAATTATTCTCCAGATGACAAAGGATTTTCAAAATTCGAACCAAGTACATGGTTTGAACTCATTTCAACATTAATTTCAGCACCGTGGGCTTGAAAAAAGAATTGAGTTTTTGAAAGAAAATGAGCCAAAAAAAAGGCACCAAAATAAGTGTTTTTAAACGTAAACTCGGTCGAGTTTACCCGAGTTCACACGAGTTTAACATGTGTTAACTCAGTCGAACTCGTCAAACATTTTTATTTCACCAAAAACTGAACTTACTTCCGAGTCAACACGTTTTTGACACCTAAAACGTAAACTCAAACGAGTTTACAAGTTAACATTTGATTTGTGAAACACTTCAAACAACAATGAACATTTCATTCCTTTTGAACCCAATTTGGATTGATGGAACGTAACATAGTGGAGCGGAGTGAAACAAAGCGGAATAGAATAAAAATTCCATCTCATTGTTTAGATAATGAGTCTATTTGTTTTGTAAAAAAAAATCTATTTTTTTAACTAAAAATTCACTTTTAAAGTTTTTGTTGTATTGTTTTAGATTTTTAAAAAAATCATTTTTAACCTCAAAATAAAAATCTATTTCAAGTAGTTTTTTCAAAATCTATTTTTCTTCTTCTAAATGTAAGAAACTCAAATGTAAGAGTTTCAAATCTTAAAAAAATGATTTTTATGATAGTAAACAAACAGAAATATCTTAGAGTAAATATTTCTTTAACTCAAACTCTATTTTTTTAAGCTGAAACAAACGCACTCAATATATAATTGATGGAATAATATTTTTCATTCTATCATTTACAAAATGGACAGAATAAATAAATTATAATTTTTTATTCTATTTTTACCCTTATTTAAAAAAAACATTATTATTGTGTAATATTATCTCCAACGATTCAAATTTCAACCACCCAAACAAAAATTCATACGGCATCCTAATTTGATTAAGCATGTTGATCAAATTTTTACCAAATTGTTTTAAAAACTCAAAAAAAATATTGAAGAATATATATGCATGCCTCATCAGTCTAGCTCTGGTAAACATAGCAAAAATAAAATTGAAGCTCATGCTTCAACATCGCAAAGTATTTTTAAAAAAAGAAAAAGCTAAACACAAGAGAAAAAAAAAATATCACGCCACTGCAAGAAACGACAAACGCATGCAGTATGATTAACGGGGTTCTTGCTGGTAATGATGAAATGAAACAAGATTGATGCAGGATCGGAAACACAGCAGGTGACGAAGAAACGTGAGAAAGATTGAGAGGAAGGTAAAACAATAGTGATAAAATAGAAATAGGGGTATAGTAGTAATATTTTAATGGGAAATGTTAACCAGTGCCCCACTGGTTAAGGAAGCCAAATGTAGTAATGTTACATTGGAACTTGTGCATTCAAAGTTTTAAAAGTATAAAAATAACATTTTTAATTTAAAACTTTCTCTTTTAACTTCCTTAACCAGTGTCACAGAGACACATGTTAACATGACCATGTCTTAATTATGGAGATCAATTCCATTCGATACACCCCATATTAAGGGGAATGAAAAATGAGCAGTGCTATATATAGCGACTGCATTTCACACGAACTTTTCCCAAACTCTTGTTTTTATCTATTTCCCAAAAGTATTTTTAATAATAGAACCACTACTGGTATTGGATTTGAGGTCCTTGATTGATGAACCATTTAGTATTACTCTTAAATGCTGAGATATACTTTTCATTTCTCATACACACCAAGTTTCTTCTCAACTCTAAGATATACTTGTGGCTATAAAAGGTGAAGCGGTTGTGGGCTTGTGGCAAAAGAAAACAGAGATAAAGCAAGAGAGAGAAACCACAATACAACATGTGTCATAGAAAATAGAAATAAAACAGGCAAATTGTCATATCACACAATCCGCGATGTTGTCGCGATAATATATATCCATCGCGAGATTGAGCATTTCCCATGAAAAATTGAAGGATCAGATAGATGGAATGAGTTCCATCATATTACATTCCACTCGATTCAATTTTTGTAAATCCAAACAATGAAACCTATTTATTTACCACTCCATTTCGTTTCATTCCATCACATACCTCCAATCAAAACAGAGAATTAGGCACCTCAAATTTGCTTGATAGCAAGTTTCGGTTAACTATTTTTGTGTGTCAAATTCAACCGGGTTGCATTTTTTTTACCAATTTCTTTTTAGTAAGGTGAGAAATTTTGAGGTTTCTATCGAGAAATGAGCAATTATCCAACTAGCATTCCTTTTGAGTTTGATTGTTTTTTTTTATTGGCTGCTACTTTTTGCACCTGATTTTTTCTTCTTTTTCTTGAATAAATCATTTTCATAATCAGACATGACAACATAGAGAAATCCCGCTTTAAACGGGTGTGGTGTAAGTTTAGGTTTTCCTCAAATTAAGTTAGTGATAAGAATAACGATGTTGATAATGATAACCACACTCGAACTTGTATTGTAAGCAAAAAACTTAATTTTTTTTTGTATATACAAACAAATTATTCATTTTATGAAATATTTAGTTTTTTTTTTAAAGAATGAAATATTTAGTTAAATGCTAAGTATTTTAATATGAGTTAAATATGTTTTTGGTCCCTATAAATATGTTAACTTTTCGTTTTAGTCTCTCTAAAAATTTACTTCGACCTTTGGTCCCAAAAAATTGTCCATGTTCACTTTTGGTCTCTCCTTTGAAGTAAACTCATATGTAGAATTCATATTTTTTTAATAAAAATTTACAGAAAAATGTATAATATTATAAGAATCTCTCCAAAAATAACTAGAAGTTTTTAACAAAACATGAATTAAATATGAATTTTTATATTTTTTGGTGGTTAAAAATACATATTTAATTTATATTTTGTTAAAAAATTCTAATTTTTTTTTGGAAAGATTTTTACAATATTCTACACATTTTTGCATAATTTCATTAAAAAATACAAAATTTTACTTAAAAATAGGGACCAAAAGTAGTGATTAAATTTTTTATAGAGATTAAAAGTTGAATAATTTTTTTAGAGGAACTAAAAAGAAAAATTGATATATTTATAGGGACTAAAAACATATTTAACCCTTTTAATATTCTCTCAATATGTCTATACAAAATTTAAATTAGAGTCTAAGATGTATTTTTATAATCAAATTAATAATTTTTAAATAGTAATTTGTAAGATTCTATGCTAACATTTAAAGTGCTACCCAAAACATAGAGAATAAAAAAACAATAACCTGAAAAATATATATCTTTTTTTTGAGGGATGAAAAATATATATCTTTTTTTTCCACAAAATGAATTATAAAATAACCGGAACGAGATTGTTAATGAAATATCAATAAAGACGAATAATTTAATAGAATCCAAATTTTATTGTCAAGTGAAATAATTATTGTAGTTAAATTTTATATGACCGAAATCTTTTCCTCGAGAGTTGACGGGTTTAACATCAAATAACCACATCCTACAATTTTACGGGGGAAAAAAAAGAGAGATTCACTCGATCTATTTAGTGAAATGTCAATGTCGGAAGAGTGACCATAGTGTTCAAAATGTGACCATAGAACTAACTTTATTTTGAACTAACAAGTGAACGCGTAAAATGACGATACGCCCCTCCATTACGACATAAAATAAAGAAGCAACCGTTGGTCTTATATTCCATTTTTGTATTTGCTGTTAATGTTGGTTTTCATTTCATTTTGTTTTGGGTGCACATTTTATTATTTTGCATCTCAAAACAAAAACTCTTCCGATCTAAAACCTTTATCATTCCCTCCTAAACCCAAATCATAGATCTGATCTCTGATCTTTCAAATTCAAATTCAAATTCAAAATGGCGACGATGACGAGCTTGATCGGTCTTATTAACAAGATCCAACGAGCTTGTACCGTTTTAGGAGATCACGGTGGCGAAGGTTTATCTCTCTGGGAAGCTCTTCCTTCCGTCGCCGTCGTCGGAGGACAGAGTTCAGGAAAATCCTCTGTCTTGGAAAGTGTTGTTGGAAGAGACTTTCTTCCTCGTGGATCTGGTATTCATTCCTAACTCCCTGTTCTGCTTTCATTTCTTACATTTTAGATTTAGATCTAATCTCTTCAACTGTGATCATCACATTGTAGTTTGGAAAGTAGTAGTTAGTAATAGTTGTAGACGACGTGATTTGTTTCCCAGATTAGTTGATCCTTGGACTGGATGCCGAGTTTTAAAAAAAAATAGTTGTAGACTAAGGTCCTGTGTGGATTGATTTATCTGAACTTATCTAACAGTCACTTGTGAGATCGACATGTTCTTAACTCTCCAACATAGGTTATGAAACTAGTTTATAGCTTATATGAAAATAATTTGACTTTGTTTTTATCTTTTCTTATAGAATTAGGTTATACTTATTACATAAACACTTATATGATAAAGTGTTTATGTTATAAGCGCTTAATTAAGATGTTAAGTTTTTATGCTACAAGTGCTTATTTCAAATATTTATGCTACAAGTGTTTATTGAATATAAAAGTTTAATAAGCTTTTAAGTTTACTGCAAGTAAGTAGCTGCTCTTAGATGAGCATTTTTTTTGTTTTCCATTTTGTTTTTCTATTTCCACTCCATGAAGGGGTGTTGTGCATTGTATTGACTGGAGTGGAAGATTCTATTTTTTTTGTACTTCAGAATGAATGGCTTTTTGATGTTGTCTTTCATTATTTACAAGGTATTGTTACACGGAGGCCGCTGGTACTGCAACTTCATAAGACTGAAAATGGCCAGGAATACGCTGAGTTTCTTCACTTGCCAAGAAAGAGATTCACCGACTTCGGTAACTGAAGTTTCTAACCTAAAATTATGTATAACGAAGTTTCTTATTTTGTTTCAAAAAGATATGCCATAATGAGTAGCTAAGCTAGCATCGTGTACAGCCTCATGTAATTGTTTCATTTTTATGGTAATGCGCCATTATTAATTGATATTATTAAGACTTAATGGATAATTTATCTTCTCACAGGTAGTGGCAGATTTAACCACTTGTGACAAAAATTTACTAGTTACCATTAAGTCATAGGAAAGTTTATTTAGTTTATAGCGAACTTAAGTTTCAAACTGGCAATCATTTATAATACTTACGTTATGTCTTTAAAGTAAATGCTAGGATTGTGTCCATTGATCAGTGTGGCTTACAACTAAGAGATTTCAGTAATTCTCTATTTCCCAACTAATTGGTTCTATTCTGCTCCTTTAATGCCCATGCAGCTGCTGTGAGGAAGGAAATAGCAGATGAAACAGATCGAATAACTGGGAAGTCAAAGCAAATTTCAAACATTCCTATTCAACTCAGCATTTATTCTCCAAATGGTATGTAGCTGCATTGTTCATGTATATCATTTTGGATTAAGCTTGAAAGCAATTTGATTGGGGCCTTTTAGAATTGTGTAAAATTGCCTTTTATGTCCTTGTTATCGTTGAGAAGCAACACATACTCTTTTCTAGACAATTGGGGTAAATTTCATGTATATCGAACTATTTCATGTGGGTTCCACTCACTATTCTGAAGTTAAAAGTGAGCTTAACTTTACACTAATGTTTGTTGAATTCTAAACTTTTACGTTCTCTCATCCTTCTACTGGTGAATGTTTTGCAAATTAAATTATGATTTGTTTTATTGCGTAATTAACTCAACCAGGCTCTGTGGCAAAAATTGACGATTTTGTCCTGTTTAGGTTGCTGATATAGATTCTGTATTAATGCTTCGCAGTCTCAATGATTGGTCTCTGGTGCTAAAGAAAATTCACAGGGATAGTAATTATGATTATCATTGCCAACAGAAATTGCTTTAAAGTGATAGCTTTCGTATTGTGTCCTTCAGATAGGGGCTTAGCATTTTTTTTGTCTGACTGTTTTCATACCATGTTGCACTTTCTGCTTATTTGAAAATCATAAAGAATTTGCTGTGGTTGAAGAACATTAGGTTTCTCTTTGAATCTGCGCTCTCCTTGTTGGGAAATGGGAATATGAAAACATATGGTTTCTTTTTCATTAATAATGCCCTCTTTCCGCGACTCTTTGTTTTGAGATATCAGATATATGATTATTTTTTGGGGTTTTATCTGCAGTTGTAAACTTAACCCTCATAGATCTTCCTGGGCTGACAAAGGTTGCAGTAGGTAAGACTGAACATATTTCCCAAAACACTGAAATTTCTTTAAAATTGAGTGGTATTCTGAGAAGGCTTGTCAAAATCTCTGACTTACACTGAAATTTCGGCTACTTTCACAGAGGGGCAACAAGAGAGTATTGTTCAAGATATTGAACAAATGGTCCGTTCGTATGTTGAGAAGGTAATTATATTCTTGATATGAAGAAAAGAATGCTGTTGTCATATACTCTTATATGATTTAAAATTTATCAAGCAAGCTTGGTATAAATAACTTAACTATACCAAAGTTATTTAAATTTTTTATCAAGCAAGCTTGGTAATACCGAAGTTATTTTATTTTGTTATCAAGCAAGCTTGGTATAAAGAACTTTACTATACCGAAGTTATTTAAAAAAAGGTTGAATCTATACACTGTAAACTGCTTTCACATAAGGCACCACTTTCAGGAAATCTATCATTTTTATCTGTAATGCTGGTAATCTTATACCAGAAGTTTATGTTATTTGTTTCTTCTCATTTAACGGATAAAGTGAGGAGGATCTGTTCTCCGTGAAAACATTTTCCTTTAATATTTTTCCTCTATCTTCGTGAGAACATTCTTCTTTTTGGATTGGTGTCACCACAATTTGCTCTGTCACCCATAAGTTCACTGTCAACCTGATATGCATTTGTCTGCCTGACTGTAAACCATACCAGGAATCAACTTCAAAAGAATGGATTATGTAGTTGAAGAATTAATAAATTACTCAAATCTCCAGTTCTTGGAAATTGGAATTGATTTTAAGTTTGCATCGTTTTTATACAACAAAGGGGTCAAGAATATTAGAAATATGACAAAGATGAGAATATTAGCAATATGACAAAATTGATTTTAAGGTTGTACGGAACTGAATGTTGGACAGCATAAAGCCAATAAGAAAGTAAACTTAGTTAACAAAGATGAAAATGTTATGATGGACGAGTAGTTGCGCACAAGGCAGTGCAGGATGGGAAATACAATTATTAGAGACAAAATTAGGGTAACCTCCTATGTAAAAAGGATGGTTAAATCTAGTCTTGGATGGTGTGGTGGACATGATTAGAGAAGGCTTGTAAAAGCACTAAGGAGGGTTAACCAGATGGAGTGTGGTCCAATGATTAGGAGTAGAGAGAGATTTAGATGCAAACGGTCTAACTCTGAATCTAATCTAATATATGACAAGATTTATAAGACATTGATTGATCCATGTAACCGACCTTGCAAGTGGGAAAGTACCTCATTGTTGTTGTAAAGAAGGATCAAGAGACCCAGAGATAAACAAAAAATATTAGACTATACAATAACAGTCAAAATGAGCGTGGGCTATATCACCCTTAACCAGTAACGATAGAAACACAATAATGTGTTATTGTAATTCATGTGTCATTTGAAGCATATTGAACTGTCTTTCTAATACATTTTTACCAAATTCAGTGTCTAATTGAGTTTTTTCGTTGTGAAGCCGAACTGCATTATCTTAGCCATCTCTCCCGCCAATCAAGATATTGCCACTTCAGATGCCATAAAAATTGCAAAAGAAGTCGATCCTTCAGGTATGACTGTCTACACCGCAAGCCTGTAAGGAATTTCAGGGATATACTTAGCTCTCATTTCAATAGTTTTCTTCCACGTTTCTTTTTGAGCCGTCATTCACGTAGAGAAAACACCTCTTATTATTATTTCAGGTGAAAGAACATTTGGAGTGGTTACAAAACTTGATCTTATGGATAAAGGAACTAATGCAGTTGATGTATGATATCTCTAACAACTGCATGCTTATCTTTTGTTTTGGTGTTCAATAACTTAGTTGATTTCTATGTAATTGTGTGTGAAATTGAGTGCTAAATGTTGGATGTTCTTTATGCGAAAATGAAGGTTCTTGAAGGGCGGCAATACAGGCTGCAGCATCCATGGGTTGGAATTGTGAACCGTTCACAAGCTGATATTAATAAAAATGTCGACATGATTGTTGCTCGAAGGAAGGAACGTGAATATTTTGAGACAAGTCCAGAATATGGACATTTGGCGCATAAAATGGGCTCAGAATATCTTGCTAGGCTTCTATCTCAGGTATTCTCATTTAGTGTTTTTGTTTTATTGAAGTCATTTTCTGTACATTTTTACTGTCATTAAACTCATTATGGATTTCTAATTCAGCCAACGAGAAGTGATTTTCTTTCCTTTCTTTCTTTGGTTTCAGCATTTGGAGCAAGTTATCAGGCAGAAGATACCTAGTATCATTGCCTTAATAAACAAGACAATTGATGAGCTTAATGCAGAGTTAGACCGCATTGGCAGGCCGATTGCAGTGGATTCCGGGGTCAGAAATGAGATCTATGATGAAACTATTTTTCTTGGATTTGAAATTATCTAATTTCTGCTTGTACTGTTTAATAAATTATGCTACTTATTTTTGCAGGCCCAACTATACACCATTTTAGAAATGTGTCGTGCATTTGATAAAGTATTTAAAGAGCACCTGGATGGAGGGTAAGTGCGGTTATTAAGTTATAGTAGCTTGTAGTATGCTATTGTTTTCCTTTTTATATAATGATATGCAATCAATAGTGTTGAATTTCTTGGAGAGTTTAATTTATATGATTAAGTGACCAACTTCTATTTCAGACGTCCTGGTGGGGACCGGATATACGGAGTTTTTGATCACCAATTACCAGCTGCTTTAAAAAAACTTCCCTTTGATCGTCATCTTTCCTTAAAAAATGTCCAAAAAGTTGTCACTGAAGCTGATGGGTATCAACCTCATCTGATTGCTCCAGAGCAGGGTTATAGAAGACTCATTGAAGGGTCCATCAGCTATTTCAAAGGCCCAGCAGAAGCCTCCGTGGATGCTGTAATCTTCTTGACTTTACTTTCTTTTTGATAGAACTTCATGACTTTACTATATGTTATATTCTGTCATTATCCCTTGGTCTCATGTAGTGGAATTGCCAGATTTGAATTTGAAATAGTTAATTATTTAATCATCCTTCACACCCACTTGCTTTCTTTATTTTCAAAAGAATGCTTTTTTCTCTTTTCAACTGGTTCATCTTTTCAGTCTTTGTCATGATCAGATGGAGTTAGTTTAAAATAAGATGCAAATATAATTATTTATGATCATACAATTCCATCTGTTAAACATGCCTTTATATTTTCCCCGTCTTTTCCGTCACATAATCCCAGATATGGGCCATTGTTAAAGCCCAATTTCCTTGCTCCAGAAGTCCTGCTGCTCGATTTTTTGATTATGATATGTCATTTCCTGAAGTTGGAATCCTGTAGGCTTGTAACTTTGAAATTAGATTTCTTTGTATCCTACCTTATGGCACTTTGTAGGAGAAGTTACTTCCCATGGTGGTTGCTATCTATTATATCCTGATGACTGTTTACCTTGTGTTTTTCCTTCTCTGGCTTTTCTTCTCTTTTTCTTTATGCAACAAGCGACTGTTCTTGCTGTTCTTTATATAAGTGAGATTATGCTTTCCACATATAAGTTACATGCTATCTTTTATTCTTCAGGTCCATTTTGTTTTGAAGGAACTTGTACGTAAGTCAATTGCAGAAACAGAGGTAAGGAACATAAGTTGATTTATAACTCTTTTTCAACAAGTTTTGACTTTCAAATATAGACGTGCATGTTGGATGAGGCTGTTTTTATTCAACATTTAATTCATCCGTGCCAGCATTGGTTATCAATGCTCCTTTTATGCTGAAAAAAAATAATGAATGTTCAAGAGCTAACAATGCTAGATATTCATATCTCAGCACTAAATAACTGATGTTAGATGCCTTTCAGGTCTATAAATAGTATCTCCGAACATTTACTTTAGGATTTAATGAGAATTACTGATTCTTTTGGGGAGGGATGGAGGAGGGTAATGCACCAGAACCAGAAATTGAATCTTACATGTGTGATACTTCTTGGTGTGCAGGAGTTAAGAAGATTTCCAACGCTTTCAAATGACATTGCAACCGCTGCAAATGAAGCACTGGATAAATTCCGAGACGAAAGCAAGAAGACAGTTACGCGGCTGGTTGATATGGAGTCTAGCTATCTAACAGCAGAATTCTTTAGGAAGATTCATCTTGAACCAGAAAAGAACCCAAATGGACCACCAAATTCAAACCGGAATGCTCCCCCCAACAATGATAATTTTACTGACAATCACCTCCGCAAGATTGGTACGTAATTTTCTACTGGTCTTCTCTATAAATTGCATTCTTTAAGTGTATTACTATTACAGGACTTGTTTAGTTGGAATGGATCTATAGTTTACGAATCTTAATTTTACATGGCTCGTCACATGAAATTTTTATATCTCTCTCTTGATGACATGAATATCAATAAATATTATTATGTTATGGCCATTTTAATGCTCATGTAAAGAACACATCTTTTATATGAATGTACAATCTATGAAGCTCCTGCTGAGGTGGAGTTCAAGAAAGAGTGAGACCCATAACAAAACTATTGTCGGCGGCACTCTGACCTTGTATATGCAAGAGGTTTAATCATGACTTAAACCCGTCATATAGTTCTTGGGATCAACAGAAAAAGACATTTTTTAAACAAATACAATATTTTTCACAAGCTAAATAAAGAAATAGAAACTTCTTCATAAAGCCACTATGATAAAAGAGAAATGTATTTGAAGTTGTAAACAAACACGTTTTTTTTCCTTTTCTTCCATGTCTTGTGTAAGTTCTTTTTCTTAAAAAATGAAGAGCAAGATGCATTAAAAAATTTCGCTTCCATTTGTTTTTCTAAGGGTGGGTTTAAGTTTAAATGTCAAGTGTCTACTAATTTTGATTTTGTATTTTCATTCAATACTGTTTAAGCAGATCTTTGAAGTTAGACATTTAACCGTGTTAAAAATACATTACGTTCCTTGTTTCAGGATCAAATGTAAGTGCTTATATAAATATGGTCTGTGATACACTCAAGAATACTATACCAAAAGCCGTAGTCCATTGTCAAGTTAGAGAAGCCAAGAGATCATTGCTAAACTACTTTTATGTTCAAGTTGGAAAGAAGGAGGTATGATTTTGTAACTTTTGGTCAAATTTTTGCCTGTCTAAGAATAATTTCTCTCATTCCTTTAAGATGTTATCTTTATGGTATAGATAAGTTACAATAGTGTTAGGCATGTGTGTTACTTGTAAGTTTAGCCATATCACCATTACAATGCTTCATGTTTCATGGAAAATGAAAACCTAATGAACTTGTGTGCGATATTATATTTGTTGCGCATATCATGGAGCAACTGCAACAAATGCGTAATGTGGTGAATCTATTGTCAGATTAAGCTTTTGAATATATTGACAAAGATATGGAAATGACCTTAAGTAGAAGATTATTGTACCCACATGGAGATGTGAAATTATACTGTTAAACCGTGTATAGTAACCATATTAGTTAATTGTAGCTTATAGGCTTACCTAGTTGAGCATATGTTAACCCGTGTAAGCAAATTCACAAAATTTTCTGGAAAAGATACTAGAAAGCTGTCTACTTTCCTGAAGATTGTATAATCAAGATAGTCAGGCACAACATTAGGGATTTCCTTGCTTGTTGGAGCAGAATGTATTTATTTTTACCATAGTTGCTGTAGAATAGATAAATACACATATTGTAACATTTTGTGTGGTAAGATTATAACTGAAAACTGGTTGTATGATACGCAGAAGGAGAAATTGGGTGCCATGTTGGATGAAGACCCATCCCTAATGGAAAAGAGAAATCAAATAGCTAAGAGGCTTGAATTGTACAAGCAAGCTAGAGACGATATCGACTCTGTGGCTTGGAAATAGGGATCCCACATTTTACAACAGATACTGTGAGGAAGATTTGCTATAGATTTTGTTGTTTTATTATTTCTAATCAAACTTAAACAGAAAAGTCTAAGGTTACAAGCAATTGATTTGCACTTGCATATATTCTTTTGGCCCAGTGTATAAAGCCACTGAGTTCTATGTTGTGATTTTATATACTAACGAGTCGTCGTTTGCGTATTTTTCAACTATTATTATTATTATTATTATTATTATTATTATTATTATTATTATTATTATTATTATTATTATTATTAAGTTGATTCTTTTAGAAGAGCTTACCATTTTAAGTCAATATTTTATTATCTGCTATATGAGAATAAGCTTGAAGTAAAAAAAGCTTCAAAATTTGTCGTGAAAACCTAATAGTTGTCCAATATTTCTTCATAATAAAAAAGGTAGGATTATGACATACTAATATAAAAAAAATAATTTTGATAACAATCTGTAATAGACGCTACCAATATTACATTAGTCTACTTTATCATAAAAAATTACATTACTCTTAAAATTGAACTTGGATTCCCTTAAATAAAGTTACTGTTTCGATTCTTGTGGATATCTATAATAAACACTTAGTATTTATTTAATTAAACAGTTCATTTTCCTAAAAAATGGATAGTTCACTTGACTACTTCCAGACTACAATTTTTTTCGACAATATTCACAACAACTTCCAACACTTTCATTAACGCAGGTATTTTAATCTTTTAATACATTAAGTTTTACTGCATTAAATAGCAAACATTTCTAATCTTAAAAAGTGTGTGACATAACAATTCAATTTTAGATCAAATTTATTAACAATTCGAGTAAAATCACTTGTTAAACAACCCTTATAATGAGAGAGTATTTTCTTGATGTTTTATTTGTTTCTATCTGTCCTCTTTTTCTTCAAGCTTAATCTTTGTTTTTCGTTGTCAATGCATTTAAGAGTGTGTTTAAGATAGATTACTTTTTTCTTCAAAAAGTGCATTGTTAATGTAAACAGTTTTACATTGTCACCGATTCAACGATTATTCGTGTAAAAAATCTATATATTGACAGAGTATATGAATTATTATTTAAAAAAAAAATCAATAAAAGAATTTTCATAAGAAATAATTGTAAAAGGAGGGATGATACAATATAACTGATATAGAGAGAGGTTTCCTAGAGCCACATACAAACATAAACCGTGGTAAATATACTCATAATACAAATGGCATATAACAGACACAATAGTTTATAAACAAAACCAAACTACTAAAGTAAACCCAAAGTAAACCTTTCTTTTATAACCAAAAACTTGTCTTGAGAGAAGAGATATGGGAGGATTTCAGACTAGATCCTCTTCTCTGCAGCCAATTCAGCCAAATCTCGATCGTTTGATCCGAGTTGCAGCTTAATCCAACAACTGAGATTCGGATAGACTGTCTGTAGAGGATCCGGTCCAGTTGATTTTCATAAGTGATCACTCATCACATGTCAGAGTCTTGTCGACTTGCCAAGCATAACTCATGCAACTCATTTAGTACCCATTCCTCCCCGGTATGTCCACCCAACACCAAAACCCTAGTCCCTCCAACCACACAAGTGCTATGACCCCAAGCAAATTTAGGTGGTTCCCCCGGAACATTGAGGATCCTCCACGTCGGTTTCTCTTCGGCAGGGTCCAATAGAAATAGCTGAGACGGTGAATGAAGACCTGCAATGGAACCTCCAAATATAATAACCCTCCCACAAGGCATGCTTACTGCAACATGATCTAGTCTAGGAGGAGGTACAACAGCATTTTGATTTGATAAACCTGTGAATGCACTACATTCTAGTTGCCTCCATTGTGGTTGTTCAGCTTCTAAATCAATTGTATAAGCCTCACCTGATCTTAACCTTAAGTGTCCACTCTTTGCAAGTCCACCAAACATGAGAATCTTTGTCCTACCATAAACTGAGAGTGAGTGCCCTAATCTAGAAGGAGGAGTCCATGAAGTTGGAATTTCTCTCCATGTAGGATTATCTATTGTGAGGTCAAGTAAATATGTGTCACTAAGAAGTACTCCAGCATCTGTGCAGCCGCCAGAGACAACCAATTTAGAGCCTTCAATTGTGCACGAGCTGTGCCAAGATCTCGGAAGAGGCGGTGCTTCACCGAAGACTTCCTTCCATGTTGGCTGTTGAGCATCCAAATCAAGCACAAACACATCATTAAGCAATCCTTGCCTACCACATCCACCAAAAACAACTAGCCAAGAACTGTTTAAGCAAGAGAGTGTGTGGCCCCATCGGCCGGGCGGGGATGATATCACACTAACCCTTTGCCATTCTGGATTCTTAGCATCAAGATTTAAAACAAAAGTATCATCCATAGGCTGCATATCCACTCCTTCACCTCCAAATAATACAAGCCTATTTCCTGCAGCACAAGCACTGAAATTGCAGCGTGAAGGCTCAACCCCGCCTCCAACTGTAACTTTTTTCCAGCAAACAGCCTCAAGAGTAGTAAGCTCCCGAGTCAGACGACCCCAACCTAACTTCTTGGTCATCAATTCCAATGTACCGGTCACTTCTTTGCCCCATGCATTTTGACAAACCATCTTCCTAACGTGCTCGTTCTTTGTTAATTGACGGATCCTCCTGCAAACAGAACCGATCGATGCAACATCCCTCGGTGTCAAGCGTGACAATATGTTGTGCGCCAAGACTTCATCAGAAAGCTGAAGAATGCCACACATCTCTTCGCGCTGCTGCGGAGTGTACAATAATTTTCCACTTTTGGGAGAATATTTAGCATTTTTATCAAAATCTTGAATGCAAGTCTCTCTGAAAACTGGATAGGAAACGCTGTTCAAGTCTATGTTTGCCTCGGAAAAGATTTGGATACCTATTATGTGTGTCACGACTCCATCATCATCATGAATTGGCGTAAGCCTGAGTCTGTTGACTAAGGGAGTACCATCCTTTCTGAAATTTAGAAGTTCGCCTTGGAACTCAATACCTTCTTCAAGACATCTTCTAATCTCAGACACAACGACTGGATCCACCAAAGGATGCCGCCTCTGAGCCCTAGGATCCCTATATTGTAAGAACCGGCTGCAAACAAAAGAAATTCTAAAGCCATTAGAGGTATATTTTGTCAAAAGTGAACCAAATCAAAATATCTAAAAGAAATATCTTGTAAAAAAGGAATGAAAATATCAAATATAACCAAAAAGGACAATTCCCTATCATTGATTCTATGAGAGTCACATCCTTGATCAATACCTTCAGAACAAAATCTTTTTCACAAGTAGTTAATTCACAAGCACAATCAATTGACGAACCTTAATTATTATGGAAAGTACTAAGCACATCACAATGTTTACCAAGTAACCATGTTGTCAAAAAGTTAAATTAAGAGAATGGAAAATAAATTTCAAATTGTGAAATCATAAAAATAAAATTTGAGATATAGGAAACTTTATAAAAGAACATTTATTTATCATCCAATAAGAAGGAAGCTAGGGGGAATCAAAATTAGAAAGAATGGATTCCATAAAAATGTGGTTTGCAAAATGAAACAAAATTGACACCATAAAATCTCAACATAGTATAGATCTGAAAGGAATGGAATCATTTTCACCGTTTGATAAAAGGGTTTATTTTTAGTTTAAGGAAAGTGGGTCATAATTAAATTAAGTAAATTTATAAACTTTGTATAAATTCCAACCTTAAATCAACAAAAAAGATAAACCCCAACAAATTATGATGCAAGAAATGAAAAAATCTTACCAGTTACGACCAAGGGCTTCATGAGCACGATACCCAGTTGAGATTTCAAAGACTTTGTTGACATAAATGATTGGAAAATCTGATTCAAGTGCATCTGATACAACAAAAGATGTTGGTGTTGTTGGGTAGAAGAAAAGTTCTGGTTTTAATGGAAGCTCACTTTCTTCTTCATCTACTACTTGCTTTTCTTCTTGTTCATTCTTCATCAAGTTCATGCATTTCAATCTCTTCCCACCTTTTTGATTTTGATTATGAACCTCTTCTTCATCTTCTTTTTTATCTCTTGCCATAGCCATGTCTCTCTCTCTCTCTCTCTCACTATTGTCTGAACAAAACAAACTTTGTTCTGTTTTTCTGACAACACAGAGCTTGGAGGAGTATGTAATAAGAAAGAATGTTTGAGTTTTATAGACGGAAATAACCTTCTAAAAAGAATAAATTACCAAAGGGTTTGTGTTTGTGGAGGTAGTGGTATTTTTGTAGTTTTAAGGAAAGTGAGGGGTGAATTGGAATAAGAAAAGAGTCAACATGGTGTAACACATGGTAAGTGGCAGAGATATTTTTTTGATATGATAGGAAAATATCTGTGATTGAATTCTTTCTCACCACGTCATAGCATAGGAATGGAATGGAAAGGTAAGATATTTTTATTTTTATTTTTTTTGAGACCAAGACAAGATATTTTTGTGTGACTTAGCGGGAAATTCACATGTCTTTTTTAGTTTTTAGTTAGAAAGGGTGTCGTGGTTTCATCACTTCCATTTGATTTCTTCCTTCGATGGTTGACACGTTTTTTTTTGTTGGTAAAATATCATATCGTCATTGTAGTAATGTATGTATAGTCATATCAAAATATGATAAGTATCAAACCATGCTTCAAACAAAAAAGTATCAAACTACTCTCATTTTGCTAAAAATTATCTTCCATTTCAACTTTTTTATTTTTTTTATTTTATAAAGCTAGAAAATTGCAATAAAAGAATAGAGGGAAAAGTACAAAATTGGGGGACTAAGCCAATACCCAATTAGACAACAAAGACAAAAAAGCAAAGTCACTTCCTAAGTAGCCTTAGACCACTTCTAAGGAAGGATAAAATGGAAAACACACTCTGCTACTAAGGATAGTAACATGTGACAATAAGAAGACACAAACACAAGGAATAGAGAACCAATCTAAAGCCTAAACCAAGGTATACACATCATGATTTATAAGCTTTAGATATGCCACTCTTAGCGCGGGTTTGAATGCACTTATTTTCCGATTCTCTAGGACTCTGCAATT
>Ga0228710_1004531_pt1 | contig 21929 bp, 14 predicted proteins | sample MedpolnodulmetaG_FD_177995 | JGI IMG/M metagenome (GOLD analysis project Ga0228710, IMG submission 177995) | Root nodule microbial communities from Medicago polymorpha collected in Santa Monica, California, United States - pink nodules | ecosystem: Host-associated > Plants > Roots > Nodule...
CCAATATATTCCTATTTTTTTGCACACATTTTCTATTTTCAATAAGTTTAATTTGTTATCTTTCTCTCGTAATAAACATTTGTTAGTTACTATCTTTTTCTTCAACAAATTCCTTTTTTTTTTTTTGCATATTATCTCTCTCATAACAAACAATTGTCAATTTTCTAAATATTGTTCTTCGATCTTGTCAAACGAGTCTAAAACTTTTTCTCCCTCTTCACCTCTCATCAGCCATTCCAATGAATTTTCCACTCCTTTTTTTTTTTTGAACATTCATGGAGTTTTTTATTATATTTTTCTTTCAGATTTGTTCTCATACTTTGCACTTGAAATTTGTAAGAAGCTATTAATCTTATTTATAGAATTTTAACTATTCATGAACCATTATTATAGGTAACAAAATTTTGTTTAAATTTTAATATAACTAGAAACAAACTTTGTTTAAAAAAAACATACAAACTTTAGTTTTTCAAATATATAACATTAATTAGTATTATTCAAAAACATAAGAGTAATTGACAAATGGTATAATTGACAAATCATACCCTTAAAATACCAAAACGACAATTAAATAGGAACGAAAAATTTGCACTAGAACGACACTTAAAAAGGAACGGATGGAGTAATATTAAAATGTTGTTTTGATCATGGTTTATTATATTTGTAAGGAAGATAAATGTAAAATTTTGTATTTTTTCTGTGGATAGATTAGTCCAATATGATGTCTTAAAAGTGTATGAAATTCTCTTTTAATGTGCTTTGAGTGCCTTTTGCATTCACCTTAATACATTTCATTATATAGTGAAAAATGGATTAGTCTGAAAAAGAAAAAAAAGGTATTCAATTGTTTTTGAAGTTTAAAATATCTTTAAGATTTTATTTTTATATTATATTTCCATTAAGATAGTGTTGGACTATATATAATAAAAAAAAGTTCATGTTAACTTGTGCCCTAAAAGTAAGGCATAAGTTAAGAACTAAAAATTATAGTTTCTTAAATAAAAATAAGTTAAGAATTAAAAATAGAAATGAAAAATAAATTCTGCATTGAAAAAATTAACTTTTAAACTTCTTAGATGTTAAAAGCCAATTTTCAATATTATATTTTTGTTTGGTTTTCCTAACATGTGCCCTTAAGGGCAAAAAAAATTAACTTTTCCAATAAAAAAATGTTTAAATGTTGTTCCCGCCACAAATTTATTCTACTATTTTTCAGTTATTATCTGCTTCAATTTGAGTTTGATGTAAGCAATGATAGTGTTGTTTATAAAATGCACTACATAAATATTTATTCTCAATGAGACCCATTGGTACATAAAATAGAGACCCTGCTCAAACCAAAGTACTTGGAAATTAAATTGTTGTTGGTGGCTATCAGGTACCAAATGAGAGTTTCATCTAAGGCCGCTCCTAACATTTTATGGACCTTATGTCAAGGTTGAGAAAAGGGCCCCTTACGTAATACATTGTAATTTTATTTTTTTTATAAACGATGAATGTTATATGCATTAATTATGGGAGTTGACATCCCAACTATGTTGGCACCAAGTCACTAAAATACGATGTTTTGAAATTTCAATTATGCTGACTAGGGGTGTTCGTGGTTCGGTTTGGATCGGTTTTGAGGCAAAATGTCATCCGATCCAAAATAAAAATTACATGCGGTTCGGTTCGGTTTGGATGAATTTTTAAAAAAAATCCAAACCGATCCAATCCAAATAAATACGGTTTAATTTGGATCGGTTTTTAGATATCCGAAATGCAAAATATATATATTTTTGTTTACTTTTTTTAAAAGAATATAATTTTTTATTAATATTTATATTACACGAACACAATAAAATAATAGGTTTGATGTAAATTATATTAAAAAATTAAAATCACAATATGAAAATTATCAAATATTTTTTAAACATATGAAGTAATAATAATACAAATGAAATCAGTGCAATATATAAGATTAAAAATCAACAAGGAACATAATATTGCAATATGTAATACTAATAAAAGAATAAATAACTATTAATACTTGTAAAAAAAAACTATTAATATTTACTTTTGCGGTTCGGTTCGGTTTTGAATAAGTGATCCGAAATCCGATCCGATCATAGCGGTTTTTACAAAACAACATCCAAACGCATCCAAAAATATTCGGTTTTTTCCGGTTTTCGTTTTTTTTGGATCGATTTGCGGTTTTAGTTTGGATCGGTTTGGATTTGAACACCCCTAATGCTGACACCCCAAAGCATTGTTTGTCGAATGCACCTCATTGTATATTATTATTAATAAAAAGAATAACAACAAAAAAAGTTGGGGGACAAACCAAATCGAACGAACCTAAGTAAAACGATACATAAGCATAATAAAACTAGGATATATAGATCATCATTGAGAACCTACAATTTTTTTTCAAAAAAAATACTTCACTTTTATTTGGAAGTCATACGACTGCATTTCTTAGAGCATTTTAAGATGCAAAATTATTTCAAATGTCATTAATTCCTCAAAGAAGTAATTGTCATATCAGCAACAATAATAAAATAGTCGATTATTATGAATTCTTGATAAATAATTTGTCTAATAAACATTATGTTAGTGTAAATGTATTAGAAATTCTTGATTAAATAATAAAATGTGTTCAATTCTTGATATTTTTTATGATGAACAATTCTTGACAATTTGTATTATGTCTTTTTAAATTGTCACTTTCATTTATATCATTAAAAGAAAAAAAAACTATATTTTTAAAATGCATTTCTTTTTTATGTCTTTTGAAAAAACTATATTTTTTTCTTTATAAAGTCTGAACATGGTAAAATTGTCAATTTGGAGGGTGCATGATAAAAGAAGTTCCAAAAAAAAAATTGAAGGATTGTTAGTGTTTTGGGCCTTTTTAACTAGTTTTAAAAAAACTAGTTAAACAGTAGTGAAAAACTAGCGTGAGTTAACTCACGATGCGTGACTTAAGTCATGCTGCCTTTAGCATATGCATGACTTAAGTCACGCAAGGGTATTTTTGAAAGTTTGATTGGGAGCGAGACACTTTTGATGGGAGAGGAGCAATTTCCAAAAAAAAAAATGTGAAGGGAAGTTGGGCTGATGGGCCTTTTTGTACGTTTTACTATGTATACCCCCTTAAAATGAAACCTTGCTATATACACCCCAAGACTACAAATAAACTCTTTGGGCCCCCTATAGGGATGGGCCCTAGGTCATCACACCCACGGCCCATGCCTAGGGCCGTCCCTGGTTTCATCGAGCTATAATCCTCATCATTTAGAGTATTTTTCAATCTCCATTTCTTCTAATTGGAGGGATAAAGACACAATGAAGTTTGAAAAAAAAATATAAATAGTTAATAGTGGCGCAACTCACTTAATAGAATAACCCACTATCTACATTTTTGTATCTATCTCTCACCAAATGATATTCTCCATTTGTTTAAAGAAAATGGAGAGGATCCTTACTCGAGTTTCATCTTCCACGGTAAATGGGTAAACAATTCTATTTAGCTATCAAATGAGGAAAAAAAACGTTTGCGCAACTTAAATTCAGTGGTATCCACAACTTTGATATTCCAAATTCCTCACTTAGTCTATCATTGCTGCTCTGAATTCTCACATTAATAGAGCAAATATTATCTCTGCTCCTAAATATAAGATCCATCATAATTTTGTTCATCTCTCCTTAGAAATTACGGACTCGGTTTTACGAGCCTATAAGTATAAAAGTAATAAAAAAATACTGAAATATTTAATTTAAAACATGGATAGTATATACTTTACCTTTTGTTGATTCCTTTTCGTCCTTGTATTTAAGATCGGGAAGAGTACTTAAAATTGTAGTCTTAACAATTAGAACACGTAAACAAAGACTTTTTGACTTTTAAGTACCGCTTTTAACTTTAACTTTTAGATTAAACTAAAAAAATACATGTGATCACGCGTTGTTGGTTAATATACTAGGTAATTTCACCAACAAAAAAAATTAAGGTAATGATTATAATATTTTGAGTAATGTATATCATTGTCAAAAAAGAGTAAAGTATTTGAAAAAAAGAAGGAGGTATAGTATGGTTTTAGTCTCTGAAATTATTAACTTTTGCGTCATCACCATAAAAAAATGGGCACTTTTGTTCTTACACTACTTTCTTGCATGCAATTTTAGTCTTTACTAAAATCAATTTTTAAAATTATTCTTAAACTTTCTAAATTCTTGAATGATTTTGTTCAAGTATGATTAGAATAATATAAAAAAACATTTTAAAAAACATGGAATTTTTAATATGGGATGAATAAAATATAAATTATAATATAAAAAAATCAATATAAGGTACTGAAAGTTTGGAATAATACAACGTGCTATGCAAATTTTACAGGGAGATCAAAGTACCATTATTTTATTACGACGAAAAATAAAATCGGTAATTTTGTAGGAACGAAAAAAATTAATAAATTGAAATATCAAATTTCAAGCGAAATTATTCAATGTAACATTTTATTTCACTTTCTCAAAATAAAAAAGTTTTATTTCACATAGAAATAAAACATTAATAAATATATACTTCCCATTTATATGTAAAAATATTACATTACTATAGAACTACTACGTCGTTCATTCTGAATAACTTAGTGCCGGCTCATTTTGACAGTATGTTTTCTGTTGAGTATTCCTTCATGAGGGAATTGAGAAATGAAAATTGTAAATGTCCCTGCACATTAGGTGTTTGATGTTTTGAGTGATATAAATATGAAGTTAGGGTTTAATTGGAAAAAAGTGGGAAAGGATAAATTCCTATAAGTTGAGGAAGGTAAATTAAGTTGTTACTAGGCCATGCATGTATCCGTAATTCTAGAAACCATATTGAGTAATAGTGCTTGAATGTTTCATTTTGAATTGTATTGACGAATTTAACGTTCATTGTGTGTTTTGTTAATCATTCATGTGTTTGGTTAATATATGGTTTAATTTGTGATTTTTGCATGAAAATCCATTATTCCCACCCTAACTTTTGATAGTACTGAACTCACTTGAGTTGGTCTGGTGGTATTGGCTTGGGATCTAGGAGTGTGCTCTTCATCGAAGTCTCAGGTTCGATGCTCTTAATTTAGCTTCTTTAACAAAAAAAAAAAAACTTTCGATAGTACTGTGTTAGAATTCAAAATGGAATTGGTGGATATGGTTGAGATCCATAATGAATAAATATGGGTTCGATGCCCAATGCCTACATAGACTCTTAATAAATCTTTGATGCCCTAAGCCTTTGGTTTCGATTACGGGGGCATGTGCTTTCCATTTTTCACCATTTTGACTTCTAAACATTTGGTTTATTTAAAATGACATGTTAATCGTAGGAAGACCTCAAACTTTTTATTAATTTGACATGATTATTTAATTATTTGAAGATTTTTTAAGAGTCTATATTTTGGTTGAGAAAGGTAATAAATATATGGTCAATATTGTGATAATTCTTAACTTGGACGAATAGAGTTCCATCTTTAATATCTTAGTAATAATCCTTTTTTTAAGAAGCTAAATTATTCCATCTAAATTGGCTTTGGAGAGAATCAAACCTGAAACTTTTAGCAAGAGCACACTCTTAGTAATAATCATTTTATTATCATTAGAACCAATAATTTACACTTAGAAGAAAGAAATGAACTGGTGAACCCTTCGTTCAAAAGAAACATAAATGACATTGTTTGAAAATTCGTAAGCGTGACAATATCATGATATAAAATTGAAGTTATATGGGGTAGGTATGTAAATATAATATCATATTCTTAAATTAAAGGCCATGGTGATAAAAAATATTACAATTATTGGAATCCATGACAATAACTAAATAGTAACTATAAAATATTTTAGCAAAATATATATTCCATATTTCTTGTTGCTAGTGTAAGAACTCACTCTTCCATGCATGGTGTAAATGTAATATTTTGAGTATGAGACTCATTCTATCCATAGGACAATTTATACGATTTACATTTGCCATTAAGGCACCTATACCTTATAAGTCGAGTATCTGGTGGACAATCATCAACAGTTCTACAAACAACATATCCTATAGTGAAAGAATAAACAAATGTTATGAAAATGAAATAAAGATTATATATGAACTACAAACAACAGAATGAAATTTTAAAAGGATGGAAAAAAAAAATTACCCTCAACATTATTCGCAACAAGAAATAGGAAGATAAATAAAATTATAGCATACACAAACTTATGAGCCATATCTTTCTCTCTCTACATACAAGAATTACAATTTATTTTATCACTTTATAGTGTATAATCTTTACAACAAATATAACTTATTTGATTACTTTATAGGGTATAAACCTCATGGTGTGTTAAGAGAAATGTAATTATTTTTACCTCTTAAGAACTTTTAAAAGTCCCTCCCTAAATTTATAATTATTATTAAGTGTCTCTTAAGAAGAACAATGTGTTATATTTATCCATTTATCACACTTAATAAAGGCATACCATAAAAAATTTGCTAATAATTATAATTTAATATTTTGGTAATTAATTCCTTGAAAAAAAAATATTTTGGTAATTAACCTTATTACTTTTGATGATCGGAAGGGTAAATTTTAAAAAATTTAAAAATAATAATGCATAAGTTAATCGTATTGTAGGATTTTGTATATATAAAACCATTTAATCATATGGAATAGTATAAAAAAAATTAGTCGCATGAAGTCATCAACATTATCATTCACATAAAGTCTTTTATTGGTATGTATATGTTGGAACATAATTGGTTTGTACAATTCCTTTAAGGTTTCGATGATAACAAAGTATTAAAGAACAATTGAATATGCTAATATATGTTCAAGTGTGCAGGACGGTAGATTCAAATTTAACAAGGTATAAAGAAAGGTCAACCAGAAGTCAACACCTTAGATCGGAAGAAAGGATGATACTCAGAAGATGAAGACTCTCATCAGACTCTAAGGAATCATCAGACTCAGAAGATCTTGAGGGACCTAGACTTCATGTCAGATTTGTCCACTTTTGTAGTTGTCTCTATCAAAGTCTGATAGTACAATTTGTCTTCTTGTGGGCACATGTATAACCAAACAAATAAATTCAAGAATGACGGGAATGAGTGGATAATTCCCATTTCTGCAAAGGAAATTCAAATGTATAATCAACGAAACTATCCAAATTAGGCAAAGGGACAACGTTCTTGATTTGAAGCTTCTCAACGAAGCGCTGGCATTTGTTCTCCAACATCCTTTAAATCCTTGCCTATATAAGGAGCTGAAACTCTGCTATTTATATTGTGCCATTAACTATATCAAAATCAAATAGCATAAAAACACTTAAGAATTTCTTATCAAAGTTTGTATCTTAGAAATTATAAGTCTTCAGAGTTTGTTCTCATTTGTTTAGTTTACACCTTTGATTGTATATCAAGTGTAAGAACATATCATGTTTATTTCCAAGCAGAGAAGTCTCTTGCATGCGTGCTTGAGAATTGGAAGTCTCTCACAAGTGTGTTTGAACATTTGAAAGTCTCTTGAAAGATTCCTTGAGCATTTGTAATCTAGTGAGATTATAGTGAAATCTCTCAGAAGTGCAAAGGGACCGAACTACTCCTATTTTGTGTCTATTCTCTCTCTCTCTCTCTCTCTCTCTCTCTCTCTCTCTCTCTCTCTCTCTCTCTCCCTCTCCCTCTCTCTCTCTCACACACACACACACACACACACACACACACATATAACTTTGTGTTTGATATTTCCACTGCATATATACTATGAGTCATACTCTAAATTCATCAGACTATGACTAGTTCTAAAACACTAACAAAAGTTTCTTTTTTGAAAACACCAACACAATTCATTACCCCCTGTATTTTCTTCACCTCTAGTATATATAAAATAAACTAGAATTGAAGACTGATATATTCACGTGAAACATTAGGGAGAAATACATTGACTTTCTAGGGTTTCCTCCATGCACAATCGCCCTACTAAATTCTAACTAAGTGCTTCCTCGCTAACTCTCAGTTGGTTTCATCTGTCGTTGATCCAAAGTGGGTTTTAGAACAGTGACTCTAAAGTTATAATGATAACAATGTATAAAAGAACAATTGGATACTTTAATGTGTGTTCAAGTGTGCAAGACCATAAAAGTAAAATCTGATTTAAAGGTCGAGTTTTGGTTCTGATACATCATGCTCTGAACATAAAGGAAAACATTTTGGTACTAAAGAAAAACATTAAAACCGGTATAAAAATTAGAAGATAATTTGAAGAAAGGTTAAAAAAAAATTAAATGCTCTGATCAAATGATGCATCGGGTCTTGAAGATTAATGAGAACAAACTTTGATGGATACACACTCTTAAGGAAGGAAGTTCTAATGGACACGTTAGCAGTTTGAGTAACTTTAACTAGTTTTTCTTCTTCTAAAGGATTCAAAGGAAATCTCTAATAGTACTATTTGTCTTTTTGTGACCACTTGATGAAACAAACAAAGATATTTAATGGCAAATAGAGTCTAACAGATCATTCCATAAGTAGCAAAGGATATCTCTATTACTATTCAACGACACTATCCATTAGAGGCAATGTTTTCAAAACTGATTCAAAGCTTCTAATGGATGAAATTGATGTACTGGGCTGGAAATTCGAATCTACCTTTGCGGTAGAAAGACCGACACAAAGGTTTGTGAGAAATTGAAAAACATGGTTGTATTTGTGGCAAAAGTTTTCAGACACAAAGGAAAGGCGGGAAATTTGAATTTTGAACTTGTGGCGGACAAAAGCCGTCACAAAGACTCAACTCCCAGCACTTATTACCATTTCATTTGCGTCAGATTATATCCCAACGCAAATTGCCAATGGTTAGATTTTTTTTCCCTTTATAAATAACCAATTCCTCCATTCATTCTTCCACATACACTTCTCTCTACTTCCTTCTATCTACCATTTGTCTACAACTCTTCTTATTTCAAAATTTTTAGTTTTCAAACTTTGTTGTCTTTTAATATTTTGGTAAGCAGTGTTTTTATATTTAAATATTTAGCCAACTTATTTGATATTAACCTCACTATAGAATTGTTATACTTACTATTTAAAATTGTTTTTATCATAAATTTTTCTTAATATTAAATTTTAAAATATATGTGTGTTTTTAAAAAAATAGCACATGCATATATCTTTTTTTTAGAAAGCCGCAGCATTTGCACCATGTTTTGGTTGACAGTAAAGGCAAACATGTGTCAGAAAAACAGTGGTCTTTATGGTGGCCATGTGTCCGCCACTATGGTACATGGGGCTTTGCGGTGGTCTAAATTCCTCGGCAACAGTTTGTGAGGACTATATTTGCGTGGAAAATTGGTCTACATAATCTTGGACATTCTTCTAGTGAATACATGGTTGCATGTGAAAGTATTCGTAAAGTTCAACAATCAAGGGATTATCTCAAATCTAAATTCTAAACTATAGTATTAGGCTCCCTAAATTCACAAGGTCTCGCGAATCCAGGCATTCACTTTACAATCACTCATTTGTGGTTAGGGTGATTTGATTCCACTCATTATTTCCCAAAGATCCAGTCCTATCAAAATTTTTGACTATAAACTTATTTTCTTATTATTTCTCTTTGAAAGCAAGGAATAAATCAAGAATTTTTTTTTTTCCTCAAAATTTAGATTTCAAGCCAATGAAATTTAATTATTTTTTTATAATATTAAAATACCAATATAAGTTTAGCAACCCAATTAGAGGCATATAGGGATCATACACATAATGACCTACGTTCGGGTCACCAATCTTAGCGGGTTTAGTTTTCTTTTACTACCCGGGCATATGAGAATCAATCACATTTACGAGAACTGATCGGATGAGGGTCACCAGTATTAACATGCTAAACTTATCTTAAGAAGGAGGAAGAGCTAGGTGTGCAACCAATATTGCATATCCATATTAAATTAAAGAGAGGCAGAATACCCTAATGTTCGAGCCTCTTCTTAATAAAGTTTTCATTTTAAGAATGAGAAGAGGGGAAATCCTTGAACAAAGTGATAATCCTCGCAAGCTCCCATCCTATATCAAGTTGTCACGTCCCCAAAAGTTGAAGAGAGAAGACCTTTCTACATTCACCGGAAGTTGTAAGGCAATATTTCAAGGACAGATACCTCTAAAGAATAAGGACCTAGGAAGTTTTCATTCTATTGAAAAGTTGTCCATAAAAGAAGCTCGGTATAGTCTAGGTGAAGACACTAACTCGATTCCAACATGTGTGATGGGAAAGCTCGAAAAAAATTCAGGTACAACCATTAACTTTCACTCTAACACTTGCAAATGGATCAATAAAAAATTCAGATAGAGTGGTGAATAACGTAGTGGTGAAAGAAGAAAAGCCTTCATCAAACTTTGTGACATCAGAGTCTCAAAATAAGACTCACTTGTTGCACGATTCTCGATGTCACTTAAGGAGGACGAGATCATATTCTAGAAAAGTAAAGATGGGGGTAGGGGAACGCTTACTTCCCTATCCTAAATTCATGGAGTTCCTTCCGAACAAAAGAAAGAAGAAGGATGGTGCATTCTTTCTTTCATACAAGCTACCTTAATAGGATTGAGGCGTCAAGCTAATAGACATTACATAAAGCGATGCATGGGAGGCAACCCATGGGAACCATCAGGCTTAGGACATAAAAGAAGCGCTGAATAGGATGCAACCTATTAACCGTCGGGACTAAGACGTTAAAAAAACGATGAATGGGAGGCAACTCATTAGTTTTTTTTTTTTTTGCATTTTATTTTCTGCTAAGCTGAGGTTTCCTGACTAATCAACTTCATTTCTTAAATCTATTACTAATCCTCAAGTTTATCTTATAAAATTATATTCTTTGCATTTACATTTACAACTTTTTCTTTTATGCTTAATTTTGTTTTAGTCTTAGGTAGTCATTTCAAAGCATTTTAGGTGGAATCTAGTTACCCTTACATTCAAGAGCACGATACTTTATGAAGCTCGCTACTGAAGGTACTTAGCGGATCACCATCTCTTTTCTGAATAGCATAATCAGTGAGATTTAGAGCCAAATATTTCCATATTCATTCTAGGTTGTTTAGATACTTAAATACTTCTAATTATGAGTGTTTCATATGAATTTTATTTTTGCTCGAATTTGTGGTCGTTCTTTACGAACATTGGTTAAATTATAATACACACGAGACAATTTTTCTTTGGTACCTTTAGCATTTCTGGCCACCCTTTATAATCTTATTATCCTTTATGAAACCACTTTCAGCCTCCAGATGAAATTTTCTTTCATGTTACTTAGTGACGAATCATGTCATAGTTCAGATCTTTAAATGCATCTTATTTGATTTCACTTGGAGTTAGATATGTATTATTATGACTTCACATGTTTTGAAGCTAAGTTTGGGGTTGCTCTTTGGAATTAGCAACATTTTAAGTTGGAGGTGGCGTAAAAGTAAAACATATTTGAAAGAAAAAAAAATTGTAGATGACCATGGATATGCAAAAAAAAAAATAGAAAAAAAGAAAAAAAATCACGAGTCAAAATTTTTGGTCTCTTAAAAAAATGCTTATTTCTATAAAATATAAAAAGACAAATAATTCTACTGTTTTACCTATCTTGACTGATTCAAAGAAGGAAAGTTGTCAGATCATCAATGTTTTAGTAGGAATCCCTAGGTTAGTAAACTAACTCACAGTTCTTTTATTAGCCTACTTTCCCAGAATATATCCACCCTTAACCTAATTAAAGTTATAACCCTTAAAGTCCTCAAAATGTGTAAATAATTTTAACTTGATTGTTTGTTTAGAATTGTATCAAATTTATAGTAATGTACATTCATGTGACGACTAGAGAGGACAAATGTCGTGACCAACCCTACTGGATTTAGGGGATACATACGTGTATCATGGAAAAGAGTATGGTTGAGAATATAGAATACATTCTCCTATTCGGACCTGCTTGAATGTGATGTAATAAGTTATTTGTTGCTCTGCTATAAATGTGATGAATGATGTCCTAAGCACAGCTCCTAGAAAGATATGTTTTCCTGTAAAAAATGCATCGAATAACATATATTTTTCTTTTCGTTACTCGAGGACAAGCAATAGTTTAAGTTTGAGGTTGTGATGACAAGTCATCTTACGTTATTCTTAGCATGTTTTTCAGTCTATTTTATGGATTTTACTAGCAAACCAGAGGAGTATTAAAGAAATTGTCTATGATTTTGAGACATTTACAATATTTTCTATATTTGAGTTTGTAATTTGATTATTCCCGAAACATAGCAATTTTAAGGGGTTCTTGTAGTAAATCACAAAAAAATCAAGCAAATCAAGCATAGCAAGACCTCTGAAGATTATTGGGCCTTGGGAAGATGTAGAACGAAGATTCAAGATTCAAATCAGGAAAAAAGGAAAGTGATGAACTAAAGCGCCCAACAAGAGGCTCCAGGCGCATGAACGTGAGCAACTAAAGCGCGCATGGACCTAGGCGCTAGACGTCTGTGGCTTGCGAAAGAATTCACTTATGAAAATTTTACCCTATATTCGAACACATGTACTTTCACCCCTACAATTCTTCAAAAAATCCAATTTTGTCCTTTTGGCCATTTAACCTTTTCCACATTAATTTTTCACTCTCATTTTTCATATTTCCCATTCGGTAAAAGTTCACCCCCACGTCCCTTTTTTTTAATTTGTCCAAAACATTCATCTTTACTTCTCCTTAATGTTTACCGGAAAGCTTTACACAACCTTTCAGAAATTATTTAACGGGAAACCATATATCAAAGTATTGTGGTGTACATTTTTTGATGAAAAGTATTTTGTTCTTGTTTTAAAAAAAATCTATTAAAGAATTAATAAAAAAAAGGGACTGAAGAAATAAACAAAAAACAATAACATCATAAAACTGGAAAAAGTATCGTATGACAGCCAACTAAGAACTCAAACAATTCCAAAAATAAATTTGCAACAGTGGGAAAAAACAGCCAAGTAAAGATAGAGACATGATATGATAGAAGTCTTAATGGATTTCAAATCAAAACTTATACGGAAAAATCAAGGATTAAAAGAATGAATCCGGTAACTAGAACACGATTTAGTAAATCCAACACAGTCAGTGAATCAAATTAAAACTTATATGGCAAAGAAGGGTTGTGAACGTTTTCCCGAATAAGGTGGGGTAAACATTGCATACGTTTTTTCAAGAAAAAGGTGGGGGTGAACAATTATATAAAGGGTAAATTTGTTACTTTGTGTTAAATGTTTGGGTAAAGGTATAAAGGTAGGGGTGTGGGGTATAACTTCATTCACTTTTTGTGACTTTTTCGCCCATGTAAGCCCGTAATTTTAGTCCAAGTTAGGTGGAAATTTTTCCTATAAATACCAGCATTCTTTACTCACAATTTCTCATTCAAAATTTGAGCAATTCAAGAGGAAGGCGATTCTAGGAAACCAATGAGGAGTTATATCTTCTCCTATCTTTTCTAAGGTATGTTTTTATCTTTTAGTATTTTTCTCTTATGTATCATGTGTAACTAGACATCTATGGGTTAGGGTTTTAAGATGAACATTTGTTTATTTTTGTTGGATAATTATTTAATTTAATGTCGGTTATATTTTAGTTTATTTTCTGTTCGCTATTAAGTTTTATTTATGATTATTTTATTCTAGCGAAGTGCAACCCTAAATTAGGTACTTAGGTTGTGACAGGTCTTAATATTGTTATTACTATTTGGATGCGTATATATATTTATATCCTTATACTAATAACTACATGTCTAGGAAGTAAGTGATTCGTAAACTAGACGAAAAATACCGAAAGCGAGTTGATCTTAGTAGTAAGTACTTAAGAGGTGACATTACTAATATTGAGTAAAATATGCTAAACCTAGGATAAAACTAGTTTATTAATTAGGGAAACAAGTACCAAGGGGAATAAACCTAAGTGAGACCATTGTCCTCGACCTCTAGGTAAGGTAGACGCTGATAGGGCTGCCGGTTTGTAGAATAACTTAGGGGGGAAGGAGAGTGTGCTATGAGTATCATAAGATTCATAGATGTGCCAACCTACAGGAACTTTGACCTTCATTGCCTTTGGAAATCTTGGAACGCCAATTTAAGTCTATGTTTCAATTACCTTTGAATTAGAAAGACCCCGCACGTAAGGATCACGGTGCGTTCAACATGTGCAGTTAGCCATCAGAGTGATAGACCTATATCAACCGCGATAGTATAGAATCTGCAAGTAAGCATCACCGTGCGATCATCATGTGAAACTTGCCAACCGATTAGGTTAGAATGTCCCAACGACCTCATTACTTGTATAGTCTACTTAAAGATAACTAAACTCAACATACATGAATGTTATTTATTATCCAACAATATAAACATGGGGACTCAAAGTGTCCTAATCGTTGTTTCCTTTTTTGCAACTAAAAAGAGGTAATTTGTATTGCATGCATTGTTGTTAAAACAAATATCCATTTAGTGTGTTGTTGGATACTATGTTCCAACATGGCTTAGGCATCCGTATGAGATGTTGGATAGAATGTTCCAACATCCTGGCACGGTTCAGTGTGCCTGAGTTCATGCCTATTTGTATGTGTGCCTTATCTTTAAAAGGAAACAAGTTTTCCTTAACTTGATGACCAAGCAGCGTACATATCTGTATAGAATCAGTTGAGCTTTTATTCCCAAAGGAGCAACAATATTTTAGGGAATAAAGTGATATGACTGGAAGTTTCGAAAGATGTTCCTACTTCTTAGGACTTTCCTTATTTGTTACTGATTCATGTTTTGTAGATCAGCTGGTTGATCTACTTTGTTCTGAAGCCCAATAAGGTTTGTTAGCTCATAATAATTCTTGTTTGGAATAATAATTTCTGCATAATAATTTACTTTGCCTATCAACATTTTCGTACAGGCTCTTTAAAAAAAAATACATTTTCGTACAGGTTGCAGAAAGAAATATTATTTCTGCATAATAATATTTGGAGCAAGAACGAAAATTAGTTCATGGCCTTCGTATGAAATAGTTAATGGCCTATCAACATTCCTATCCAATAATATTGTAGGAAAAACCTATGTTGTCTCTATACAAAAAATGTAAAACAAAGGAGGGGGGTTGCATCCCACCTTTGAAGAGAATTTGGAGCAAGTCCCGGACTATCAACATTAATCACACGAGTCTAAAAAAAAAACATTAATTACAAGAGTGTTCCTTCAAGATTGAAATGGTAATTCTAAAGATTAACGTGAGAAAATCATTTTTTGAAGATGAAGTTCAAAAAAAAAAAGGAATTATTTCGAAAGAAAAAAAAAAGGAAAAAAGAGTGTGAAAAATTTAATTTTGGTGGCACATTAATTAATACGTTTCTGATGGCAATTAACTCTTATTAATGTGTTTCCAATGCCAATTAACTCCAATTAATGCGTAGATTCCTAAGCCAATTAATTGCTCAACTGCTTTAACTTTGAGATCTTTGTAGTGAAATTTCAAAATTGAAAAAACTAAAGACAACAGGAATCAAACCATGTGCTTGGTTGTGCAAAATCGAAATTGTAACAATTGTGTCATCTATCTTTTTATGTCTAGAATCGAAATATATTATATATGTAAGTATGTTATATCTACATTTTTTTTTCAAAACATCATTATTAAATATAATATTAACATAATATGCAAGTATTCAAAAAATATATATTTTTTGTCAAATTATATATATTTTTAATTTATAGGCAAAACATTGTTAAATATTTACACTACATCCATTGCAGTTTGACATTTTTTTTTGAAGGAGGCAAGTTTGACATTTGTCAGCTAATTAGATTACTTCTTGTGCATTGTTTGTGAAATGTATTTGATACATCATTAAGTTTGAAAATTCTCTTATTTTTTTCCTTCAATTTTTATATTTAAAGTATACAAAAAAGTCAAAACCTTATATCAAATTTAAAGAATCAAAAATAAAAAATATTTCATTTTTAATTTAATCCAAAATTACAGATCTTTCATGTTTACTAGATTTCTAATGGGATAGTTTGTAAGATCGACTTACACCGAAGATTCCGATCTTCGAAATTCCAGTTTCTGCTTCATTCTTATTCCAATAAAGTCTATTTCAACAGTCTGATTGATTATATTTTATAGCGTTAGTCGGTTGGGTTTGTTTTGATCGTATGAGGAATGTTCTTCCAGTTTGACTAGGTTTCTAATGTGATAGTTTGTCAGATCGACTTACATCGAAGATTCCTATTTCTGAAATTCTAGTTCATGGGTCGTTCTTATTCCAATAAGGTCATATTCAACGGTCTGATTGATTATATTTGTTTTTGTAAGTATGTTGGGTATGTTTTGATCGTTGGATCAAATTACAATTAAATTCTTAATGTCACATATAAAACAGTAGACAATTAATTTTAGTCGTCAGACAAGTGCAGTTCCTAAGTTGATTAGGTTTCTGAGGGGATAGCATGTCCGATCGACTTACCTCCAGAAATCTGATATTAGAAATTCTAGTTCTTACTTCCTTCATACTCTATTAAGGTCATATTCAACGGTCTGATTGATTATATTTGTTTCCGTTTGTGACCTAGACTCTTTTAAGGTCATATTCAAAGTTAATTTTATATATTTAATTGGGTTAATTAAGTTTTTAGTCCCTATAAATATTCTTAGTTTTGTTTTTAGTCCCAACAAAACAAAATCACACTTTTTAGTCCCTGTCAAATTTTCCATCAGCATTTTTAGTCCCTATATAATTTTTCCATCAACATTTTTAGTCCCTATCAAAATATTTCATCAACCTTTTTGGTCCCTAAAATGCTTAAGGAAAATGTCACAGGGATTAAAAAGTGTGATTTAATTTTGTAGGGACTAAAAACAAAACTGTGAATATTTATAGGGACTAAAAACTTAATTAACCCTATTTAATTTGTTCGAATTCATAATCAGTTTTAACGCGTAGGTTTCGAATGGGATAGTTCGTCAGATCGAATTACATCGAAGATTCTGATTTACACTACTAGAAAAAGCAAAATTAGCGAGGAAAATTAGTGACGGAAAAAATGAAATTCCTCACAAATTCCTTGGTCGCAAAATTTAGTGACGGAATTAGAGAGGGAATTCACGTTTTACCTCACTAAATATCCCTCACTAATTTTTGTTTTTTTAGTAGTGTTACAAAATTCCAGTTCATGCTTCGTTCTTATTCCAATAAGGTTATATTCAGCGGTCTGATTGATTATATTTGATAGCGTCAGTCGGTTGGGTCCGTTTTGATCGTCGGAGCAATGTCCTTCCATGTTGACTAGGTTTCTAATCTTGAAAACTCATGACTTCTTCAAAATATCAACATTAATAAGTGTTTTTATTAGATGTTTTTTTATTAAATCGGATGACTCGGTTATTTAACTCGGTCTCTATAAAAAAAAATATTTGTGTTAAATTGGATTAAATTGGGTGACTCGACATTTTTTTAAGAAAATTACACTCATAAAATGTCACAAATTATTAAACTAAAAAATGGTAGCTAAATAAGAAACACCCAACATTTTTAAATGAATATAAAATACCTTACATTTAACCCTATTTTGATGAAAATGACATTATTTACACTTATATATATGCGACTATTTTTTTTTAAGTAATGTCTATTACTAATTATGTAAATATAAATATAGTAATAATTTATTTAAAAAAAATTATATAAAATGCTAATAATAACATTACATTATTTCTTATGTAAAAAAATTATGTTACTAACCTTTATTTCTTTTACGTAATCCTTAAATTAATAATTTGTCTATTAACAAAATGACTTATTAATTTTAATTTTCGTAATCCTCCATGAAAATTATTTTTTAGGCATTAATGATGATTGATTAAGACTTTGATGATATTTTATTTCATAAAGATTGATTTCAATTTTTGGTTAAGAAAAACAACTGTAAATATGGCCTTATGCTATGTAAATATAAATATAGTAATAATTTTTTAGTGTATATATATATATATGTATATATATATATATTAAAAAAGATATGTCTTATTGTGTACACTTGATGTTAAAAAAAAATGTGCTTTAAAAAATATAGGTATACATTTAATTAAAAATTATGCATTTGATTTTTGAACACGTTTAAATTAGAAAACTACTTCGATCTTACTCTAGTTCCTACTTCGTTCTTATTCCAATAAGGTCTATTTCAACGGTTCGATTGATTATATTTGATAGCGTTAGTCGGTTGGGTCCAATGTCCTTTCATGTTGACTAGGTCACATGTAGACAATTAATTTTAATTAAATACCCCGTTTTTTTTCTTTTATATGCAAACATCCGTTAAATATTTACACCGCCCCCGTTACAAGTTTTATTAGGTTATATCTGCGACGTAAATTTTTATGTGCTAATATAAGAAAGTCGATATATATATTTTTTAGACAATAGTTGATATGAAAAAATTTGAAAATTAATTTACACCGCACCCATTATAAATATTATTATTTTATATGCAAAACATTGTTAACTATTTACATCGTTCCGTTGTTGATTTTAAGTGTTTAAATCTATGGATGCAAATTTTTTTTAACTGATGTTATAAAATTTTGAAAACTCCGTTAAATATTATGTTGACATTTATTTTATTTAATATTGTAGTAGATACCTAATTATAATTTTATTAAATTAAAAATTATTTAAAAAAAATTATTAATGAATTCATTGGCTTTATGCAAAAAAGTAGTAATCTATATCTATTTCAATGGTTCTTTGTTATATTGTATTATTGTCGGTGTCGTTGAAATAGATAATCATGGTTAGTTTGACTTTTTATAACGTGAAAGCGACAAACATTTATATTTTTTAAGTTTTAATTAAAATTAAAATTTCATATAAAAAACACCGTTCATAATTTTTAAACGTTAGCGCAGTAAAAAGAGCGGAAAGACGGGCACGTGAGTGCCCTTTTTTTCGCTAGTAAATTAATATTGAATTCATTGGCTTTTTGCAAAACAAGTAGTAATAAATTCGTAATAATTATTTGAAGGTGAGAAAAACACAAGAAGAGGGGGTTGAATTGTGTTTTTTTTTTTTTCGTTTCTCCTACTGATGTCACAGTTCAGAAGCAGATAACAATCAGCTTCTGAAGTAGTGATCAGAAACTAAATATGCAGTGTATAAAAATACAGAGTAAGAGAGAGAAGAAAGACACAAAGCAGTTATACAGGTTCCTTCCACAAACCGGAAGTAGTCCTGTCCCCGTTGCACTTCCAAGGAGAGTTCACTAAAATGTAATCTCAAATTACAAGTTCTCAAGCACACAAGCAAGAGATTTCCTATGCTCAAGCACACAAGCAAGAGACTTTCCTATGCTCTAGTACAACTACAAGAGACTTACAATGCTCAAGCACACAAGCAAGAGACTTACAATCAAACAGAATTACAAAGAAATTTGTTTGAGTTTGAACACTTGATATACAATCAGTGATGTTCACAATACAAAACAGAAACAGACTCTTAAAACTATAGAATTTCTAAAATATGAGCTTTGCTAAGAAATTCTAAGTAACTATAAAAGCAGAACAATAACAGAGTATGAACTTTGAATTGTTGAGAGTCTAGCTTTGTGTGTCTGTATACATTGTGGATTCTTGTATTGCTTGTATATCTGTTATTCAATGTTATCCAACTGGTAGGTCTTCACTTCTTTATATAGAGGTGTAAAAGATACGTTGGAAACTTTACAGCACACAAAAAGAGTCGTTTGAAGCTTGTTGATAATCATCAATGATCTTTTGCCTGATATGGTTATAGTCCTATGAAGGATCAATTTCAAATCCATTCCTTGTATGAAGGAACATTTCTGCAAGCAGAGCTGTTATCCTTGTCTTGTTGCAAAGCACGACCAAAGTAGTGGAGAAGGTGGTTGTACAGTTCGTACATTTGTCCTTTTTCAACGCTCTAGATAGAATAAGCATCTAATGCTTTCAAATTTCATCTCAAGACCGTTGTTACACTTCTTTCCGTCTTTAGCAACTCTTAGGCATGATAAAATGAGATTCCAGCTCTTGAAGCTTTAAGTTCTTCAGCTCCTGATGAACTTCAGCTTCTGGTGATCTTGCTTTTTGTATATATTCTCTAAGTCTTCATCCCTATTTATAGAGGTTTTGAGAGACGTTGAGAATTTAGCCGTTACATCAACTTGTCTTGCTTTGAAGCTTTTGATTCTTCACCCTTGATCTTTTGCCTGATTTGATAGTTGTCCTATGAAGAACTAATTTCAAATCCATTCCATTACAAAAGGAACAAAGTCTGCAGCAATGTTACTGTTATCCTTGTCTTGATGTAGAGACAAAGATTGCAGAGATGGTGGTTGCAGAGTTAGTGGTCGTACACTTCGTACATTGTCCTATGTCAACTCTGGTGAAGTAGCTTCTGACGAGATATGCTTCTGATGACCATTGCTTCTGATGACCTTGCTTCTAATGACGTGTCTTCAGGAGCTCTTCTTCAGACCCGTTACTTCAGACGCAGTTCTTCAGACGCATTCTTCAGGCGCATTCTTCCAGATGCTTCTAAGCTTCAAATAAAATTCCTTTGCTCTTGAACTTGTTCAATCAGGATCTCTATGAATAGTACTTTGATTATGGATCCTGAACACTTAAACAAATTGATTAGCATATCCAATTAATGATTTTTAATACCTTGTTATTATCAAAACTCAAGAGGTGATTCTGAGAAACACCCTTTGTTCCAACAGCTTCTGATGAGGTGCTTGAACTGGCTTCTGATGACGTCATCACGTCAGGAGCGCTGTGAACTTCAGGAGCACTTTTCTTCAGGAGCTTCAAGCTTCCTTTTTGTTGATTCTTTTGCTCTCTTTTGTTCTTCCAGAACCTTATAAATTTATCAAATGTTGTCTATGGTCATGTACACATGAACAAATATTAGCATATTCAATAGACATTTTTTTAATACCTTGTTATCATCAAAACTCTAAGGGTAACTTATTGTTAAACATTATTCGTTTCAACAATCTCCCTCACTCTAAGGGTAATGTTTGTAAAACGTATTTTGTTCTAACATTATTTGCATAGTAGTTAAGTAGAATTATAATGCTGAAATTTCGTGTAAAATTAATGATAATTATATAATAATTTATTACTTTTTAAAATTTGCATAGTAGTTAAGTAGAATTATAATGTTAAAATTTTGGGAATATATTTGATGTTGCGTCGTTACGACTCGGTTGAACCCATGCGACCCGAAAAATAAAAACCTTACCTTTTAATTAATTTTATCACCGGAAACTCAATTCGAAATGTATTTAACTGTAATGTTTTAGCATTCTCCTGTTATATATAAGAAAAGTAAAGGCTAAACTACACTTTTTGACCCCTAAGTTTCAAATTGTTGCGATTTTGGCCCCCTATTAAAAAAATGGCAAAAGTGACCCCTCATGTTTAGGGAAATATGCTCTTTTGACCCCCCAACATAAGGGAAATATGTTTTTTGACCCCATATCTTTACAAAAAGTTGCGATTATGGCCCCTTTTTTGGGACACGTGGCGTGTTCTCAGCAATTTTGGGACGAAAGGGGCCAAAATTGCAATTTTTTTTATAAGGGGCAAAAATCGCAACATTTCGAAACTTAGGGGGAAAAAAGTGCAGTTTAGCCAAAAGTAAATGCTTGCATTGCCTTCATGTTAACAATAAGAGATCGTTTGGTTTCATTTAATTTTTTTTCTTTTCGGATTACATTACAAGAATCGAGTTTGTATTATTCTAACCTATGGAATATTAAAGTGATGATATTGACGTCTCTTCCAATGATAAAATCAGTGTTTGTAATGTCGATTGCATCAAAATTGTCATTGGAGACCTTGACTATTATCAGTTGTGATGAATTGGA
>Ga0228710_1004532_pt1 | contig 21926 bp, 14 predicted proteins | sample MedpolnodulmetaG_FD_177995 | JGI IMG/M metagenome (GOLD analysis project Ga0228710, IMG submission 177995) | Root nodule microbial communities from Medicago polymorpha collected in Santa Monica, California, United States - pink nodules | ecosystem: Host-associated > Plants > Roots > Nodule...
ATTTACAGTGAAGAAAGCTATAAGGAAGTGCTTGTATTTCTTGTCAAATTATTCCATCCCACAATATAAGGCCATCTTCCTAAAGTTAATGTTCAATATAGTCATAGTAAAATCCATGATATTTTCTCTCTTTATCAAACTGTCACATGGTTCGTGTTTTTGGTGACTTAAATTGGCTAAAATATATGTAATTTTACGTGTTTCTCATAATAAGAAGTTGTAGATTGTCACACCTTAATTTTGTCTGATTAATTCAAAAGAATGAGCCATAATAGTTTTTATTTAATATCTTTTATCATGTTGTTAGATTATTAATTTTTGTTTTTTGACGATATATTTTGTCATATTAAATTGAATAATATGAAGTATTTTAAAATAAAATATCCAATTAATTTATCTTATTATATTTTTCACTTTAGTTCTCCCTTTACCTAAATCAAATATCCAAAAAAAATAATAAATTAAATACAACGTTTGCAATTATAATAAAAAACACAAAAGCTAAAAAGAAATAAGAAAAAGGACACAATGCTATGCAAGAAATTGTTGATCTGTTTCCATGTTTAGTGACGCACATCATTTTTCTACATGCTTCACAACACATGCAAGGGTTTTCCTTTTACATAGACAAAAGTAAAACCTAATGTTTAGTACAAAGTCATTACTCACGAAGGAGGAAATCCAAAATTGACCCAAAGATACTCCAACATCAAACTAGTTGTATTGCAGAAAAATATTGGTATCTTAGCCAACGTTATGAGAGCATATCCATCAAACTATTTTTAATTTAATTTATAAGTAGATTCTATTTATTGGGTGTTTATGTTAGACAAAACTTAATTTTAAGTGATTAGATTATATGAAATTGATACCGATTCAAAGTGAATAGGGGGTAAAGAACAAAACAAAAGACTAAGGAGTGAATTAATCATAGTTTTCAAAAGAAATGAAATTCAAAAGAACTAGATCTCACAAGAAGAAAATAATTCTTTAGCGTGAAATAACTATAGTACCAACCTAAAATTACATAGCAATATTAGCATGTGATAACAATTGGAAAATTGGAACGCCAAATAGAATATAAAGCTTCTCAATTTGACGAAAAGAAAATTTACATTGGGCAATTTTTGCCTATACAGAACACCTACGAAGTCAAACTTGACTTTCTAAAACAGATACCTCCAAAGTTGTGCCAGAAAGAAAAAGAACTGCAAAAAATAAAAGAATAAATCAAATCGTGTTAAGATCTGTGTTCTGCGAACCAGCTACTGAGGAAGATGGAAGTGGTGGTGATTGCTGGTCGAAAGATGTTGGTTGTGGTGTTTGAGGTGAAAGGTGAGACTGTGGAAGAGATTCGATCTCTAAAAGTAAATGCTCGAGCAGAACACGAATCCGTGACTGAAAATGAGAGGATCCAAACACTCCTACCTCTCCCTGAAATCAGAGGTTAAACATATGAGTCTCCCCCAAAGTATGATTACGACCCTTCCATTGATCACGCTTCCGGGACCGGAGCGGACATCAACGAGATCGAAGTTGAAGACCGAATGATAAAAACTGGCGGTTGGAGGTGAGTCTCCGTGGTAAACGAAAACATTGGGTATGAGAAACTGAATAGGTGCAAAAGGGTGATTCACAAGGTGGTGGTGGTCTTGATATTACCGAGAGAATGTAAGTGTGTGATTCATGATTTGAGTAAAAAACTAAAAACGAGAATTAATTTGAACTGAAGTGTGTAGAATGTAGAAGACAATGACCTTTAAATAAGAAGCCATTAGATCCATCTTCATCAACGGTTGTGTATACACTTGGATTGCAAGCAGATAGATGACGTGGCATCTTCTTAACACAATTGATTCATTTTTTATCAACGGCTGTAGAAGAAACTTAGATACAGCACGTGGATCGCCAACGTGTATTAATTCCTTATTTTTTTATTTTTTTTTTGCTTTGTTTTTCCGATTTTGTGTTATTCCAACTACCAAGATTAAGCTTATTTTTAATAAAAATGGTAACAAAATTATTTTTTAATAAATTAAATAACTATTTTTAATTAAATTCAAGATGATTAATTTTTAAATAACTATTCAATGTTTTTATAATTATAGATGAGAGAAAAAATTCAATGATAATTAGTTTTTTAAAATCAAAAAATTGAGGAAAATTAAAAATTAAAGCCAATTTTAAATTAACTTGTAGTAATAATAAGTAAAACAAGTCTCTTCTCATACTTTCCATGGCCCTTTCAAAAATAAATAAATAAATAAATACTCCATCCATCCCATTTAAAATGACCTAATTTGAAAATGTGTATTATTCATATAACATACTTTTAAACCTAATATATAAAGAAAATATATAGCATATAAGATGTTGGATTCGTCTCGACAAATATTTCCAAAAAAGATTTTAATAGATTGTACGCTGGTATACATGATAGAGCCAACCGTATCACGTAATATGGGACAGGGGGAGTGAATAAAACTTTAGTGTTGGGTTATTTTATGAGACCGCCACTGTGTAATTTCAATTTTCTTCACTTTTTCTATTGGAGTCTGCCACAGTGCGTGACCGTTACTTTCTGAAGTAACGTGATTTTGTAGGGCCCAGTCTCCATCAATGTTTGTTAACAAGCTCATGTACGACCAAAATAAATAAAATATTAATATGTGAGGTAAAAATGTAGAACCAAAAATGAGTTTTTAAGGTTAGACCATTGGAGAAAAAAGACTTAAATATGTATTTAGTCCTTATAAATAAACATCATTTGAGTTTTTGTCCCTGAACTTATTATTACTTTTTAAAATTACATAAAAAAACTCAATTTAACTAATTTATTGACATTGGGATAGTTGTAACTAAATATTATAAAGTGATGGACTAAAAATATGTCAAAATATTACAAATTGATAAAGATGGTGTTAATGTGTATGTTTTATTTATGTATTGATTATTTTTATTTAGTGACTCGTTTATCAATGATTGATATTTATCTGATGTTTTTTATAGTCATTATTCAGAACAGAAGGATACAAAAAAACTGAGGCAAACTATTTTTTAAAAATATAAATATAAATCTTGAAAATATGTAATTTCCTGAAAAGAGAAAACGTATAATTCTCATTCTGTAAGAAAAAAAACATGCAAAAAAGGGAAAGATATGTAATAGGGGTTATAATGATACTAAAAAAAAGATCGGATGTAATATGGGTTAGAATTTACACTCACTTTGATTTACATATAATATTTATTATCACATGACATACATGACTCATTAAGCTATATTTAATACATGAAGAATGAGAAAAATATTTTGGTTGTATGGTGCATGTATATAGTTGGTAGTGTTTTTTGTTATTAACATGCATGACTCTAAGAGTCATATTTTATATATTTTTTTATGAGAATATTTAATAGATGAGGACGAAAGAGAATGTATGATTTATGATTTATTTAATATTAAAATTTTATTTTTAATTTAACTTAGCGGTGTATTAATTATTTTTATCCTTAAAAAAAAGTTTCTATTCATAAAAAGTACATTTTTAAATTAAAAGTAAAATTCTTATCTTAATTGTATAAATGGGATATATGGTTTGGGTGACTTTTTCACTTCAATTATACCCTTAAAAAATTTGTTTATAAAAATTTTGTATTATTGTTGGTATCATTGAAAAGAAGATAAATATAATTTATTACATAATAAAAGTGCAAAATATTTGTATGTATAATTTTAATCAAAATTTCATAATAACTCCTATTTATTAAAACAGTTGACAGACAGACACTCAAGGCTAGTATACATAGTTAGCAAAAGCCAAAATGCCAATAAAGTGTATAATCTATTTATATCTATTTATCATGATCTATATTGTCTGAATCAAATCAAAGTATAATAATGTTACATATCAGCAATTACATTCCTTTGCATTGCCAAATTGGATGAAAACTTAAAGTGTGTCTATGCATTTCATCTTATGAAGATTGTTGAAGATATGTATATAACTGAACTTGTGCAAAGCTCAATGACTATGACATAGTTTATGCTACTTGGTATTCGATGTCGTCGACATAATTGATTTAGACCGCATTTTATTGTGACTGTCCACAATATCAAGGATCAAAATGTGTATATATAAACAATTCTTCAATAAATAATACAAATGATAACCAGCAAAAATATTGGTTATTATCTTACACGTATCTCCCATATTTCATGAGATAATTGAGTGACTGAATCGCCTATAGTGTCTAATAAGAGACTTTTTAGGAATTTAGGAATTTAATTTTTTTTTAATTGTTATTTATTTGAACTAGTAATGCTTGTTATGGTTGTTTTGTGGAACATCTGGAGGTTATAATATTGAGAAGGATGATGGCGATGTATAAATATGTAGGCTACGAAGGAATCTAGAGTTGTATCGTGCTAGGGCGTCCAGTACATGTGTACGAACACTTACGTCTTTTGTCTACCGTTGATTAGGGATGAAGTTTGATGAACCTCCTAATGATTGTTGTACGAGGAATAAAAGAATATACCAAGTACCGAGAGGATAAAACAAGGACGTGCGATAGGAGAAATTATCAAAGGGCATAACTTTTAGTGGTCGGACTTGTACTATAAAAGAACAACCACATGTTGATGTTAGAGGTCCAAAATTTGTTAGTTTGAATTGAGCAGCCATGTTCCAGCTACGGTTAGCAGCCACTAGAATTCTCGCGTCATCTCAACTCCTCCATAGATGAGCATAAGTACTAGTTCTTAGTGGAGTAGAGTTAGGATTACTTTGGTGGTATAAAAGTCTTTTCTTTTTGGAGTATAATAATTTTCTAACTCTTGTTTCTCTAATAATATTTTTGTGGTTAAGCTCATCATGAGCTAAACCCCTTTAGTAGTTTAGACATGAAGAGATTATGATTATATTTGCATAACGTTAGAAAGTCACAACTTCAAATTTCTTTTAAACAAATTGCTTTTATGCTAATCTTTAAAAGTAAAGCTTGATCACTTTTACATTTATTGCCCAATTCCTTGAAACTAGAAGGAAATAGAAATAAATCTGTTTGTTTAATATGAATTATGTCCTTGAAAACTGAAGGAGATAGAAACTTCAAAGGCTGCTTGACATGGCCAAGATCTTTGAGCAGAAGGAGCAAAGATCTATCTAGATTTCTTGTCATAGGCAAAAGGCTTAATCTCTCCATAAATGAAGAGTCACTGAGACCTAACATAGTAATGTTGCATGTTTGATACTGTGATAGAATTCTGAAAGGTGTGTCATCTCGTGTCTAACAAGATTGTTGAGTTAGAAAACCTCCCAGACCACCAAGTTGCCAGAAAGCTATACAAAGTTTTATCTCTCTACACCGTTGCAAAACCATGTCATATCTGAATCATTGATCTAAACCACACTTTTATTCGCGAGACTTTCTAAGTATTTTTAGCTGGTTTCCTAAACGGGTATTTGATGTTAATATTTTCCTTTTATTGTTGTGACACCAAGATGATTTATTTTAATTTTTCTCAAACAAGTTTACCGCTGAAAAGCTACAGAGAGCTATAACATCTCAGTCACTATAGATTCAACCTTTTTATACTATTATTTAAGATAGTGTATACTTACATTAGTAAAATTCCTAAAAATAGAAAGTATTTTCAGAGCTACCAACAGTCTTTTTATCTCGTATATTGATTCTGTCGTTTTGGACAAGATGCCGTTTATTTATTCTCTTCATTTTACACTGTCACACAGCTAATCATCAATTTTGATTTTACATTTTGTAGTGATTTTTTGTTATTAATAAAATTAAGGTTGGTATGTCAGTTTCTCTTTCTTCATAAGCTATTTTCTGAGAAACATAAACATAAATTGTTTTAAAATACCTTTCTTGCTCAGGAAAACCTTATGTAATTACATAAAATTATAAAATATAGTACTTGGCAAAAAAAACTTAAACAAAAAAGGTGATATGCAAAACAGTTAGGAGACATGCAAAAACTATGATTATTTACATATTAGTACACTAAGCATTGAAACAAAATTAGGTTATGACACTAGCATTATGCATCTTTGATGGTGCTTAGTTCTTGCTTTCTTTTAAAAACTCCCCACAAGTAATACTTTGATTGAAATCCTACAAAATGAGTAACTCAAAAATTTAGACACAATTAACAAACAATAAAGTTTAAATGAGTAACTCTTATATTGGCTTGTGAGCATTGTAGAAGGAAAAATTAAAAGCTCAGACATTAACATTTAATACATAGTTTAAATATGACGGCTGTCGGTATAAATCTAGTGTATAGTAGTTTACACTGACGGTGCACATCGTTTAAATCCATACGAATAGTATTTTTGATGTCTTAATACAAATACTTGAAAACAGAAAACAAAATGAAAATAAAAGTGACATTTTCATCAACAAGAAATTAGAAATTAGAAAATAATTTATCAAATCAAACATGTTTTGAAGTTTTTGCAAAATGTTACCTTTCATTATGAGGAAAGAAATGAAGGCCAATGCTCAGATTATTAGGGAGATGTCTATCATCGCTTTTCTCGAAAACTGCAAACTTTCCCTATTATATCCACAAAATTCAACTTCATACAATGCTTTCGCCATAACAGCTTCATAAAATTCGTTAATTCCAAAAGAAGGTGACTAAAGTTACAAAACGTGTTTCTTAATCTGCAGCAACAGTCGCGAAGTCCTCACTGGAATCAACTTTACCTTTTTCTTAATCTGCAGTCTCGCTATCAGGATAATCTGTGTCTACTTCCTCTTTGTCGCAATCCTCACAAAGCCAAATAACCTCATCCGTAAAAATCACAGGCCCGTCTAAACAATACCTGAAAAGGGGATGATGAGATGTATAAATCCATAAGGTATGTAACTATGCAACACCGAACGTGTGGTTACATTCAATTATTTCATTTTCTCAAATTATTATGTGTCATGTTGCATCTCTGTTAGTACTTCGTAGGTAGTTAAGAATGTGGAAACTTTATAAAATTCAAAAGCTTTGTGTTGAGTAAAGTATGATGGAAAAATAGGATGCTAAAATCAATATGCTTCTGATGAAGAAATGGAAGTTCATGGTATTATAAACTCAAACGAAGAGAGCATTGGTGTCCACACAACAATTTTCTCTTATAGAAGAAACGCATCAGAAAGACGGACAAACAATATATTACAATACAATAGTAATATGCATCTAAATCATGTTTTAGATTATATAGTACCCTTATTTTCATCTTTAGAATTCAGCGTCGAAGCAAATAGAAATTTTGAAAGCATGTCCATATGATATGGTTATTAAAGTTGGTAAAATATAAAAGCTTATTTCTGCAGAAAACAAGATCAGGGTAAAATATCGTTTCAATATTCTTGGAGTCACATCTCCAGATAGAAATAGAAGTGATTGCATCTTGCATATGCATCAAAGAACGATGATTATAATTTGCAACAAGTACATGCAAGAGAGTAGATTGAAAAGAATAAGTAACAAGTACCTATGCAGTGCATAATTTTCACATTTGTTACAATATACCAACGTCTCTTCAAAGCCTTCATCACCACACTTAAGACAAACAGATACCTGAAACAAGTAGGCAAAGTTTTACAATATACCAATGAATCATAAAAGATGTATAACTCCCAAAAAAAAACACATCTTACGAAAAAAGCACAGTACTGGGAATCGGGAATTAAGAAAAACCTGAGGCAAATGAACTTTCCCTGACTCATCGAAGAGAACATCCATCTCCTCTTCAACTTGCAAACTTCCATCCGCAGTTTTGGTTTCAGTTCGGACCTCTGAATCGGCATCAATCTCCATTGAATCTGACTGTGGTAATTCAATATTTGTTTCCTCAAAAGGATTCTGGCTCTCATAATACACTACAGGTTCCGATACTTCAGGTTCTATTTCAGTATGTAGACCATGTTCGGTTAGGGGTTCAAAATTTGGCCCTAATGCGTCTGGCAGTGCGGGCTGATCATTTGTTTCCATACCATAATTCTGAACCTCATGATGTTCATTGCCTTCTGCTAATTCTGTCTGTGAATCGATATGAATTGACGGTTCAAGACTTAATCCCCCTGCTGCTGCGTCTGCTGGTGTGAATACCGCGGAAGTCACAGGGACTTCTTTATCTTTCGACTCTTGAGACAGTGAGGGTGAGACATGTTGAGACGCTAGCTCAAAACTAGATCCTTCATCTGGGATTGGTGCCAATTTAGGAGAAGCCACATGCCCTGATGATGGTGTTAATTCAGCTATTTGGACTAAAGATTCGGCTGAGTTTGACAGATCATTGACCTCAAGTTTTGATGATTTCACGAGCCTTTTTATTCCATTATTCATCTTCATGTACTTGCCTCCTGTTGCTTCTTCAACCTTGCACTTGAAAACATTACCCTTTACATCAGTTTTATCTCTGACTTTCCTTTTAGAACCTTCAGCTGGAACTTCCTTGTACCTGAATCTAGGAGCTTCATGACTAATATTTTCAACCGGACTCCCATCTTTCATTGATTGCCCACATGGTTTTGATAACATTCTTCGATGTTTCTTTCCACCATTATGCTCTTCCAAACACTTGACAGGACTAATAACATCAGAAGTTTCACAATGTACAAGTTCAGCAGGAATAGTTGGTTCCGGCGTTTGATGTGGTAAGCACTTCTTGTCGGCATAATTTTCAGGTGTTTGGTGTGGTAAGTCAGGTGTTTGAACTACTGGATTCATTTGAGAATTTTGAATATGCCTACTCTCCTCTCCATTTGAAGTTTTTTGTTTCGTTGATTGATCATGTAACATTCTTCGATGTCGCTTTCCATTATAATGCTCTTCCAAACTCTTGAGAGAAACCATAATGTTACAAATTTCACACTGTACACGTTCAACAGTCGCTACCACAGGAACAGTTGGTTTTTGCTTTTGATGTGGCGAGCACACTTTCTCAGCACATTCTTCCGTACCACAATTTTGAACCTCGCGATGTACTTTTCCTTCTTCTACTTTGGTCCGTAAGTCACTTTGAGAAGTCATAGGACCTTGTCGTGGTGCTCTTGCTATTGCATCAAGACCAGAACATGTATCTTCCAACTTTTGATGCTGTAAGTCCCTTTTATCAGCAATGTCTTCCGTCTTTTGATGTGGTAGGATCCGTTTATCAGCAAAGTTTTCGGGCATTTTTTGTCGTATGTGCCTCTTATCAGCACAGTGTTTCGGCTTTTGTTGTGGTAAGATGCGTTTATCAGGAAAGTCTTCGAGCGTTTGACGTGGTGCAGGCCTATTATCAGCATCGCATTCCCACAATGGAAGTGGTAAATGCCTCTTATCAGCATAGTTTTTCGGCCTATGATGTGATAAGTTCCTTTTAGCAGAAAAGTCTTTGGCTGTTTGATGTGGTAAAGGCCTCTTATCAGCATAGTGTTTCGGCTTATGATGTGGTAAGTTCCTTTTAGCAGAAAAGTCTTTGGCTGTTTGATGTGGTAAAGGCCTCTTATCAGCATAGTGTTCTGGCCTTTGATGTGTTAAGTGTCTCTTATCGTCATAGTATGCCGGCGTTTGATGTGGAATAAACCTCATATCATCATAGTGTTCCGGAATTCGGTGTGGTAAAAACCTTAGATCATCATAGTGTTCCGAAATTTGGTGTGGAGAAAAACTCATATCATCATAGTGTTCTTGAATTCGGTGTGGAGAAAACCTCATATCATCATAGTGTTCCGGAATTCGGTGTGGAGAAAACCTCGTATCGTCATAGTGTTCCAGAATTCGGTGTGGAGAAAACCTCATATCGTCATAATGTTCCGGAATTTGATGTGGTAAAAACCTCATATCTTCATAGTGTTCCGCCCTTTGATGTGTTGAGTGCATGTCATCAACATAGTGCGCCGGCATCTGATGTGGCAAGTACACATCATCAGCATAGTGGTGACCCATATCATGAGGAATTTGGTAGTTGTAGTTAAATTGTCCCCAACTGAAATCATCGAATGGCATATCATTCCAACCACCTCTATAATAGTTTTGAAAATTTCTATTCTGCAAATACGCATTCAAACATGATCAGTGAGTGTTAAATATAAAACCAATCATAACTTTTAACTAACAACTTAAACATTTGAAACAATTGATTCATGACACATGGCATAGATTTATATTGTGACAACATTTAGAATGGGCGAGTGGTATCACGAAACCTAAACATGTACCCAAACCTGTACCTCGTACCAGAGCGAATTAAGAATCAGGTGAATATGAAATCAATGTCCTAAATATTGAATAACAACATAATCAAAACAAACAACAAAGGAGTCCTAAAACCAAAACCCTGTGATCATTCCTGCATTTTTTACCTTTCCCTAAAATCCCTATTCCAAAAAAAAGAAAACATGTTTTTAACAAAGTTCACTCAACAGAAAAGGTTCAAATAGATAAACAGAGAAAGATTCTTAGTCATTTTGGCAAACTCATATTATTTAGTCTTAGGGCCTTAGTCTTAAACCTGTTTGGATTGATTTATTTGAGCTTATCTATTGACATAAGTTTTGTGAGACTGTTTAGAGAACTTGTGAAAACAGCTTATGCAATTTTCATAAGTTTTCTCAGCTTATTTTCACGAGTTCCCCATTATAGCTTATAATAACAGCTTATACCATTTACAAAAACAATTTAATTTTATCTGTTGTTATAGAAATAGCTTATGTAAGCTTATACATAAGCATTTATCATGATAAGCGTTTGTGCTATACGCTGCATATGACCTTAGACAAACAATTAAGCACATCACTTCTCATTTTAGGCATGCCACGGTGTCAGATACGTCTCATTACGTACCTGAAACCGGCACATATAATTACACTGAATTATGTGATTTTCTCACATTATTATATGTGTAGGCGTGTCATGTCTGCGCCGTGCAGTGGCGGAGCCCTTCATGGGCTGGGGTGGGCCACGGCCCACCCGAAAAAAATTAAAAAATCAACGATTATAGGTCTACTTTGCGAGATTTTATACAATTTTATGTCAGTTTTAGGTTTCGGTTGATCCAAATTCCCGCAAAGTGATGAAGTGGCCCACCCAAAAAATTTAAATAATTCAATTATCGGTCTATTTTGCGAGGCTTTAAACAATTTGTCAACAACTAATTTTAGTGGCCCACCCCAACTTTTTTTTTCTAGCTCCGCCACTGGCGTGTCAGGTGTCCATGTTTGTGTCCATGTTTGTATCGATGCTTCGTTGGACAAACTCATACTACTATGTTTAACATAAAGAGAAACAACAATCTATAAACCCCTTAGTTTTGAATAACAACCAAAATTCCTAAAATTCTACAATATATAATTCGACTTCGACATGCATGCATAAACTCAAAACAAACTGAGCTATAAAAAGAAAAAAAAAAACATTTTCATAAAGAAAAACTAACCATTATGGCTCTGAAGCGGCGAAGTTTTGTTGAGAGTGAAGGAAGAGTGAGAAAGTGAAGAATATGAAACGTGAGAGTGTACTGAGAAAGACAATGTTTTTATGTTTCTGTTTTAAATTAATTTTTAATTTTTAACTAAAGAAAGAAAGAAAAAACAGTGCAACGTGTGTGTTGATGACGTGATGATATGTTTACATGAAGACAAGTGTTAAGTACACAATCTATGTTGAAAGTGAAAGTATTGTTGCAACGAAAAGACATTAGTGGTCAATCTTGTTGTCTCTTCATGTAACTTGAATCATCTGACAAACCGAACCCGAGAAACCGAAGATCAATTTAGTTATATACTTATATGGATTTTGTTACGCATTATCGTTGTCCGGCATATGATGGGTAGTGGAAAGTATTTGGGACTACCTTCGATTATTGGTAGAGATAACCGGCCTGTTTTTTCTTTTATCAAGGATCATATCTGGAAACGAATAAATGTGTGGAGGGGACGAGCGTTATCGAAGACGGGTAAGGAGGTTATGATCAAGTTTGTGTTACAATATATTCCTTCATACATAATGAGTATTTATCTTCTGTCGAGTTCAGTTATAAATGATATTGAGAAGATGATCAATGCGTTTTGGTGGGGAGGAAGGAGTAACAACCGAGGGATTAAATGGATGACATGGGAACGAATGGCATGCCCCAAAGAGTTTGGTGGTATGGGGTTTAGAAATTTCAAAGCTTTTAATATCGCTATGGTACCTAAGCAAGAATGGAGCTTTCTGTCTAAACCTGAATCTCTGGTTGCTAGAGTTTTTAAAGCGAGGTATTTTTCCCGTTCTTCATTTTTGGGTGCTAAACTTGGTAATAACCCGAGCTTTGCTTGGCGGAGTATTTGGAATTCGTATCAGATATTTTTACATGGATGTAGGTGGACAGTTGGAAATGGACAGCAGGTCAGCGTGATGAATGATCCATGGGTTCGAGGTGTTCAAGGTAGTTGGATTCAATCCCCCACAAAGCCAAGGTGTGCATAGCTTGAGTGTGTCTGATTTGATAGCTAGCGAGGATCGAGTTTGGGATGTTGATAAGATTGAATCTTTGTTTCCAAATTATATGGTGCAAGCTATTCTCAACACGCCACTGTTTGCGAAAGTTCAAAATGATAGAATAACGTGGATGATGGAACGTAACAGGAGGTATACTGTCAAGGCTGGTTATAAATTAGCTATGATGGTGTTGCTACATACTGATTGATTCCATGTTGAAGGAGCGTGGCAAAGAATCTGGAAGGTGAATTCCCTTCATAAAGCTCGAAATTTGTCATGAAGGATTTGCAGGGGATGTGTTCCGACGCGTCTCCGATTACAATCATGACATGTACAATGTGAGGTGATTTGTCCCTGGTGTGATACAGATGTTGAGGATAATTGACATGCTTTTGTAGGTTGTACGGTGGCGCGTGAGAGTTGGTATTGGGCAGGACTTTCGACTGTGTGGCAACTGTGAGTTGGAACTGTGAGTAGTTTGGCAGATTTTGTTTTTTATATATGTCGTTCAGAAAGCCGAGACATTGCTGGTTGGATGGCTTTACTTCTTTGGAAAATTTGGGTTGCACGTAATGATGCCATTTGGAATGATGCTCATCATACATCAACGAGCATTGGGAGGACGGCACTAGATGCATATCAGCAATGGCTAGAGGTTCATAAACATCCCTCACTACCGAATGTGCAACACGGGCATAATAGAGTGCAAGACAACAACTCAATTTGGAGAAACCGAGCGAGACGTGGTTGAAGTGCAATGTGGATGCCGCTTTCCATGACCGTAACCATATTACAACTTTTGCGTGTTGTGTTAGAGACTCTCGCGGGCAATTTATCCGCAGGCAAATATGACAGTTTTGGAGGGGGAGGCAGTAGCCTTACTCGAGGCCCTTCACTTTGCTGATGCGAACAGATGGGACCGGGTTGTCTTCAAGTCCGACTCATCTACTCTAGTGCAAGCTCTATTGTCTCAGGGTCATAGTGATTCAGAATTCTATGCTATTGTTTCTAGTATTATTTATCAGTTATCTTTACATTCCAACTTCAAGGTGAAGTTTGTTAGGAGACAAGCAAACATGGTTGCTCATATTTTAGCTAGGGCGGCCTGTTCTTGGGCTAGTCACCGTATTTTTGGTTCTTATCCTTCTTGTATTGAACATTGGTTGATTAATGATAATAGTTATATTTGTTTCGTTAAAAAAAATAGTAACTTTTTATTGAAAAATATTAATTATTTATTAAAAAGTTATACATTTAATATAAAATATACAAGTTTCAAGACAAACTTACCCTTTTAAATTTCTTAACACATGTGAATTTGTACAAGATGGAAAAACCGTACTTACATTAAGGTCTTCATGGATTACTGGTGGATTGGCTCAGATTGAAGGTTTGGGTCCGAACCAATGTCCAATCCCTACATTTTATAATAAATCATAAAACTAATTACTTTCTTCGTTTAAAATAAGTGATTTAGTTGATTATTTTACATTTGTCAATACATTATTTTGATATTTAATTTTTTAATTATTTATTAGAAAAAATTATAAAATGTTCGTATTTTAAAAATATTAATGTAACCTTTTTTTTATATAATGTTAATATTTGTCTTTATATGTAAGTATAAAAAGTGGTTAAAATATACGATGTGAATAATATACATAGTCAAACTGCGTCACTCGTGTTGACATAAGAGAGCATGTGAGTAAAGATTCAATTTAATTTGTTTTACAATTTTTATCGTTAGTTTCGACAAAATAATACTAAAATTAGTCATGACATTTTCATATTGGGATGAATTAGTCCATTTGTTATGATTGTTAAAATTTGTTTGTCATATATTGGGATGAATTAGTCCATTTGGTATGATTGGTAAAGATTAGTTTGTCATTTGTATAAAATGTCACTGACTAAGAAAATTATAATGGACCAAATTTTGATATCCATCAAAATTTATTAAATATCCCGTGTGTATCTCACTATGAGAGTTTCCTTCAGGAAAAAAAAATCTTACTATAAGAGTTCGGTTATAAATCAGATAAGATTTTAATTTTCTCATTCATCCTTGCATTCTTCATCTTAAGATTTTGGTTTATATCATGAGTTGAAGTTGTGTTGGAATTTGGCTTTTTAATATGTGTTAGTGTCTTTCTGATTCAATTATTGTTGTTAATTTCATCTAAAAGGATTTGAATGTGTGTCACGAGTATAAAAATTTGACCAATGGCTATTAAACACCTTCTTTGTAGAGATTGGGTGGTTATTTTACGACATACTTTACGCGAGGATGACGTTGTAGCTGATTTCCGGACTAAAAAGGTCTAATGATAGTCGTCTTGTTATTTTACATGAAGCCCCCTTTGGTCTTTATTGTAACTAATGTCATGGATGTTGAGTTTGTTCTACCCTAGTTTGAGTCTTTTCCTTGTCTCTTTTTTCCCCTTTTTTAACAGAAAAAAAATGCAATATTTTGCCAAAAAATCATCTCTTGATTCACTCTCACAACTGCACCTTTAGAAATATTTACCAATGATTGGATGAGAATTTTTATCTTCATTCTAAAGTGAACTTTACTTATTCTTTGTTGTTTTCAACTCTAGTTAGAATAATATTTACTCATTTGTTTAGGTTTGGACACACGATTTCCAACTTTTTAGCCTTTAACTCAAACAAATTGCGAAAGATTAATATTATCCATCTGCATTGTATTGAAAATGGTGCAGTTTGATACCCATTGAAGGTCTATAGTGGCTGGGTTAGTTGGTGATGATTAAAACATTGGAAATAGATATGGAAATGGGAGAGAAGAAAATACAAACTTTCCATGTTTGCCAAAAATTGAGGATTTGTATATTTATAGATTAGTGGGAAGTTGATAATTTTTCATATAATTTAAAGTAGAGAGTGTTTGGGTTTGAAACCATTGATAAAAATCAATATAATGGGTTTGAGTTTTGAGAGAATGTATGAACGAAAATAAATTTTGGTAAATTACACATACATGTGTGTTTAGGGACATATATATGTTTGACATTTTGACCAATTACCCACACGTCATCCAATAGAAATTGTAGAAATAAAATGGTTTTGAAAATGCCCAAATGTTTTCTTCACCGTTGAATAATAAGTCAAATCATATTCATCTAATGTATTAGTAGAGGAGTTTATTGCTCTAATGACAAATCTAATTTATGCATGATTTATTTCATTTGTACACCATGAAATTAGTCGATAAAAGAAGACAACGAAGTAACAAACTTCAACAACACACATCAACTACTTGCCATAACAATTCAAGAACTAGAATGAAAATAATTTAAATTCTACAAGTTTTCAATTAATTCAAGCTTACACAAATTTTAGTCTTAAATTTTAACTCACTCCACAAACACGAAAAATAACTTTGACCCTTCATACCATGACTTAATTAGTCAAAACATGGATAAACCATATTTGGTTCGATAGCATATCCAATTCACAAAGGAGTCATATCACCACATCTTGGATAGACCGGTCCAACCAGTCGAAATGAGCTGAATTTTAAATCTATACATTAAAATAAGCTTTAAAATAGTATAATGTTTATTTGATGCATAGCGTTATAGTTAAAATTCCCTCTTAAGGTGAATAAGTAGGAAATCCGAGGCTTAAACCCACGTTCATCCATATATAATATGATGTTTCTACCAACTGAACTATGCTCTCGAGGAAATATTTAACTTATAAAAAATAATGTGACCAACTATGTTCAGTGAAGCTGTTTTGAAATACTATAACCGATAAAAAAAAAAATCATATTTAATTATCATACAACTCTTAAACTATACTTGTCAAAAAAGGCATTAACTAGTAACTCCTAACAAAGACTTAAAAGTTAAACAAAGCATTAACTAATAACTTCTAACAAAGAATTAAACAAAAAGGTGATAAATAAAACTTTAGGAAACATACATAATCTATGGTTAGAAGCACATTAGTACAACCAAAAATGCCCTACAAACTATTCACAAGACTTGTTACTATAAAAACTATTCAAAAGTGATTATTGTCTTCTTTTAGCATCCTTTCCAGAAGAACCAGCATCACTTATCTTGGATGGTGATTGCTTTCTTCTAAAAACTCCCCACAAATAATACTTTGATTGAAATCCTGCAAAATGAGTAAGTCTAAAATTTAGACACAATTAACAAACAATGAAGTTGAAATGAAGAAATAGCATACATGTAATGTAATGTAACTCACTCTTATATTCGCTTGGGAGCACCGTTGACGGAAAAATTAAAAGCTCGGCTTTTACAACGAAAGTTCTTATGGCCAGGTCATTGGAAATCATTTCATGAACTAGTTGGTCAAAATATCTCTCAGCTCTGCAAAAAGACATAAGCATTTAAATCAATACTAGTTTCAATATGAGCATTGATAGAATTATTATAATCATATCTTATTTCTACATTGTTTCTTATTTTCAAAATATATATTTCTAAAAAACAATAAACACATTCAATAATAGTGGACATAACTGTCAGTGTGACGTAATTTTATGCTGACATCCATTCATTTTAAAATACAGTTACGAAAGTGGAATGATGTGACAAAATAGTATGTTTTTATCGGATGTCAGTATAAATCTAGTTCACACTGACAGTGCATATCCTTTGTATCGAATCAAACATGTTCTCAAGTTTGTGTAAAATGTCACCTTTCATTCTGAGGAAAGAAATAAAGGCCAATGCTCAGATTATTTGTTCCAAATTTCCTGAAACTCTCTGGCCACACAGCTGATCTTTGAAGCAATTCTGCATATAGCACATCAGGGATATGTCTTGCCTCTTCAAGAACTTTAGGGCATGCTAATGTGGACAAATGTCCCATTAGTCTTATAATTTTATCTACGCTTTTGTGGTAAACCTTCAAACTTCCCCTATTGGACAAAAAATTCAATTTTAGACAACCTTCCGCTGTAGCAGCTACCAAAAAATTCGTTAAAAAAGACGGCAAGAAAAATCACAAAAAAACAAATTTTTTACCTCCAGATTGGATCAGCAATAGGCTGTGGATGAACATCGGCCACACATTCCTCCTCACTAGAATCAACTTCACTTTCTGAATCTGAAGAATCTGAAGCGTCTTGATCCGAATGATTTGTGTCTATTACCTCTTCTTCGCAATCCTCACAATACCAAATAACCTCATCCGTAAAAATCACAGGCCCGTCTAAACAATACCTGAAAAGGGAAAGTTGAAATTTATAAGGTGAAATGGCATTTAAGAGTGTGAAACTACAACTTTATGAAATGTAAAATCTGCATGTGTAGAAAAATATGATGGAAAAATTAAATAGCATTCTAAAATCTGTGGTTCTGATGCAGAAATGAAACAGAATAGGGATTTTTTAAAAAGACATTTGATACTTCGCTGATACGTAACGATGGCGTATCAAGTACAATGCGGGACCAAATGAGTTGCTCATGTATCAGTGCTTCTTACATAATAGATGCATTTGCTACTTGAGTGTGATGATGAAAACAATAAAATATTATTTCTGCTTTATATAACAAATTAGGACGGGAAAGAAACAAAACAGGATCAGGGTATTAAAGCGAAGCAATGTTATCGTTTCAATATTCTAAAGAAATAAAGTAGATGGAAAGAGTAAGTAACAAGTACCTATGCAGAGCACATTCTTCACATTTGTTGCAATATACCAACGTCTCTTCAAAGCCTACATCACCACAGGTAAGACAAACACGTATCTGCAACAAGTTGGCAAAGTTTTAATGCAATGATTCATAAAAGGTTGATAACAACAAAAAAGGCACATATTTTAAAGAAAAAAAAGTACAGTATCGGTTGATACTTCCATTGGAAATCTGAACTACCTTAGGCAATTTAGTTGACCCTGACTCAGTTTCAAGAACATCCATCTCAACTTCAGATTGGGAGCTTTCGTCTTCATCTTCAGTTTCGGTTTCATCACTGGCCTCTGAAGCGGTATCAATCTCCATTGAGACTGATGGTAGCAGTGGAATATCTATCTCCTCAGAAAGATGTTGGCGCTCATAACATACTACGGCTTCCGATACTTGAGGTTCAGTTTCAGTATGTAGACCATGTTCAGTTAGGGGTTCAAAACTTGACAATGATGGATCTGGTGGTGCGGATGCAAGTGGTTCTATAATTATTTCGATCGCTGCAGAATCAGAATTCACAAGTTCAGTTTGGTTGTCATTTATAGAACCAGCAGGGTCGTCCAATTCCATTGAGATTGATTGTTGCTGATCATTTGAATCAAAAACATAATTCTGAATCTCATTATGAACTTTGCTTTCAGACATTTCTGTCTGTGTAACTGCTGCTACAGATGTGGATACCTCGGAACCAATATGAGACTGTGGTGGTGATTCTGACTCAGGTATTTCAACTAGACAGTTGGCAAAATTTGACAGAGCATTGACCTTCATGCCCTTACCTGTTGTTGCTCCTTCAATCTTGCGCTTGGAACCATGATCCTCTGCATTTGTGTTATCCGTGACTTTCCTTTTAGACCTTTCAGCTGGAACTTTCTTCTTCTTGAAACTAGGACCTTCATATTTCAAATTTGATACCTTGAAACCAAGAGCTTTTGCACGTTTATTCTTTCTTTTAGCACGTTTCTGTTTCTTTCGTAGCTCACGTAGTTCTGATAACTTTTCTGATAACTTTTTTTGATGTCTCCTTCCCTTATTATGTTGTTCCAAACACTTGTGAACAACCACACAATCACAAATCTTACAGTGTACATGTGGTGGTAAGCACTTCTTATCAGCATAGTCTTCAGGTGCTTTCTGTGGTAACTGACTCTCATCAGCATAGTCTTCCAGCATTTGCTCTGGCAAGTGGCACTTACTATCAGCAAATTCTTCCGGATTTTGAGGTGGTACGGGACTTTTATCAGCAAAACTTTCTCGCGTTTGTTGTGGTAAGCACATTTTATCAACACAGTCTTCCGGTGTATGATGTCGCAAGTGTCTATTATCAGCATAAGGTGTCGGCATTTGATGTGGTAAGGTCCTGTTATCGGCATAGAGTGCCAGTGTTTGATGTGCTAAGGGTCTGTTATCAGCATAGGGTGCTGGTGTTTGATGTGTCAAGTACTTGTTATCAGCATAGTGTGCCGGCGCTGGATGTGGTAAGTACCTGTTATCAGCATAGTGCACCGGTATTTGATGTGGCAACTGCCTGCTATCAGCATATGGCGCCGGTGGTTGATGTGGTAACTGCATGTTATCGGCATGTTGAGCTAGCTGTTGAGGTGGCAACTGCCTGTCAACATATGGCACCAATGGTTGATGTGGTAATTGTGTGTTATCAGAATATTGTGCCTGCATTTGATGGAGCAATTGCCTGTTATCAACATATGGCGCGTGCGTTTGATGTGGTAACTGCCTGTTATCGGCATGTGGTGCTGGCGGTTGAGGTGCTAACTGCCTGTTATCAACATATGGCACTGACGGTTGATGTGATAATTGTGTGTTATCAGAATATTGTGCCGGCAGTTGCCACATCAACTGCCTTCTATCACCATATGGCACCATCAATTGACATGGCAACTGCCTGTTATCGGTATGCTGTGCCGGCATTTGAGGTGGCAACTGCCTCTTATCAACATATGGCACCGGCAATTGATGTGATACCTGCCTGTTATCAGCATATTGTACCGACATTTGATGTGGTAGCTGCCTGTTATCAACATATGGCGTCGGCGTTGGTTGTGGTAACTGTCTGTTATCAGCATATGGCATTGGAATTTGATGTGCTAACTGCCTGTTATCAACACACGGTGTCGGTATTGGATGTGCTAACTGCCTGTTATCAACACACGGTGTCGGCATTTGATGTGCTAACTGCCTGTTATCAACACACGGTGTCGGTATTGGATGTGCTAACTGCCTGTTATCAACACACGGTGTCGGCATTTGATGTGCTAACTGCCTGTTATCAACGCATGGCGGCGTCGGTGTTTGTTGGTAATTGTAGTTAAACTGTCCCTGACTGAAATCATTGAACATATCATTCCAACGAGCTCTATAATTGTTTTGAAAATTCCCATGCTGCAAATAAGCATTCAAACAGGAAGAAATGAGTTAGATATAAAACCAATCATGTCTTTCACCTAACAACTTAAACGTTTGAAACAAGTGATTTATGACACAGTGCATAGATAGCTATCGTGACAACATTCAAAAACAACTATCTCGACTTTCTTGCAATAAGGTCAAATACTATACTATTTGAATAATTCTACAATTCAGAAACAAACTAAATCACTCAAACCACATTTAACTTAACTTTTAAACTAGTACGAATTTTGAAATGCATTCACATTCAACTAAAAATGTTGGAACATCATCATTACGAGCATTTAACGTAACTACTAAACAAGTCCCCATAAAAAGTCTAACATTTCGACATTTACTACACGCATCTTTTTTCTTTCTTTTTTTTTTTTGGATAAAGTTACTACAAGAATCTTCATTTACATATTATGATTGTTATGATATTGTCAATTTTGATATAGTTACCTAACATTGACAACACATCTAAAAGTCTAACTTTAGACAAACCATTCAGATTTCACAACATTTCAATCAAACTTCACAGTAAAAAGAGACATAAAGTCAACTTGTTTCTAATAGAGAAATTTTGGTTTAACATAAAACCGTGGATGAGTTCAACTATAACCGACAACCTGCCATATTTTTCTTCTTTTACAGAGTTGAGTGAAGGGTAAAGAAAAAAATGGCTACTTTTAAAAGTACCGAAAACAACAATTGCAACATGTAATAACCCGCTTTACGAAAAAATTCGATAATTCAACAACCAACATTCATATCATGCACTCCAAAACCACTGGCAGCATTGTGATTTACTGGCTTATTAAAAAATCTAAAATTTCATCCAAATCATAAAGTGACACTGTAGTCTATAAATTCATTGCAGAACAAAAAAAACTCAACCAAACAAGTCACTACTTAATACCCCTTTTCCAAAATAGTTCATCATGCATACATTACCCTAATTCAAAACTAATTCATTCATATTCAACTTTTTCCTATAACCCAAATTAAAAAAAAAAAAACATCTTTTTAACAAAATTCACTCTAAACAACAAAAGGGTCCTTCATATTAAAAAAAGAGAAACTACAATCTACGAATTCACTTTGAGATGCATAAACTCAAATTCAACCCTAAATCAACAATAAAAAAAACCTAATTCAGAAGGCATTCATTCATATTCAACATTATCCCAAAAGCTTAATTAAAAAAACAATTTTTTTTTTAACAAAATTCACACAAAAAAAAAAAAAAAAAAAAAAAAAAAATTAATTAAATTTAAAATAAAAAAAAAAAAATAAAAAAATAAAAAAAAAAAAAAAAAAAAATAAATAAAAAAAAATAT
>Ga0228710_1004534_pt1 | contig 21918 bp, 16 predicted proteins | sample MedpolnodulmetaG_FD_177995 | JGI IMG/M metagenome (GOLD analysis project Ga0228710, IMG submission 177995) | Root nodule microbial communities from Medicago polymorpha collected in Santa Monica, California, United States - pink nodules | ecosystem: Host-associated > Plants > Roots > Nodule...
ATCCACAAGTTTTGGGTTGACTTAGAAATAGTTATGCGGGATTTTCATAAAATTTCACTAAGACCTCCTTGGATTATTTTCATCATAACTCAAAAACCAAAAATCATTTTTAGGTCAAACCAAAGCCATTAGAAAGCTAACAAAATTATCTAAAACTTTCATGTTTACACTAAATGCTAATTCAAAATAGAAACGTGTGAAAAAGACACAAGAACATGAAAAAGGGTATGATGTCGCTGTGAAATTTCGCTGATGGCGAAAATTAGGCTATTAGCGAAACTATTCCAGAACGATTTCGCCAATAGCGAACTTCTAGCGAAATTTCCCCTGCTGTTACGATTTCTGCACCATTTTTCACCCAAAAACTCAAATTTCATCTACCCAAATCCCAAATTTGATAGGAAACATTACCTATGATTATTCTACAACCTAAACATCAATCTGTACACTAATACATGGACTTTCTACACTATTAACAACCAACTTCTACATGTTTTACAATCAATTTCAATTCAAAACCTAATTCCCAAATTCACAAAACAACAACAAAACTACATGCTAAATTCAGTTTCAGAATTATACCACTTAAGATTAGAGAATATTAGTCCCACCCTTACACATATTCAAGGGATTTTTTTACACTATTAACAACAAGGTTCTACCCTAAACCGAATTCCCAATTCACAAACCACAACAACAACAACTACATGTTAAATTCAATTTCAGAATTATATAACCTAAGATTAGAGAATATTAGTCCCACCCTTACACATATTCAAGGGATTCTTCTACACTATTAACAACAAGGTTCTACCCTAAACCTAATTCCCAATTCACAAACCTCAACAACAACAACTACATGTTAAATTCAATTTCAGAATTATATAACCTAAGATTAGAGAATGATGGTCCCATCCTTACCTTAGATTGGTGATCGCAAGACTCTACCGATTCTCTCTTCTCTTGGTTCTCCTCTTCTCTAGGTTCTCCTCTTTTTCTCCAAAAACTTGTAAACCTAATTTGTGGTTGTTCTCTTGTTTTTATATCTCACACCCTCAACATATTTTTCTAACTAAATCCACGTATTTCTAACTAAATCCAAACCAGCCCCTCAAATATATATATTCTAATTTTCCAACATATTCTACTAAATAATAATATAAAGCCACTTAATAAAATATTAGAACACCACAACACGGCATAAATCAACATAAATCATATAAGTCATATAAAAGACTCTAAACTCAACCAAAAAAATTAAATAAATAAATAGGGCGTTACAGTATCGATGTGGTAAAAGTTGAAGTCTTTGTATATGACAAAGTCTTTGGCTCATAGGCAATTCCTAAAGCAACAACTTTACTCATTCAAGATGGTGTAGTCAAAGGCCATCATGGAGCTACTTACGAAGTTCAACAAAATCTCTGATTATTAGGAGAACATTGAGGTACATTATGAGGATGCAAGTGCTTTGGTGGTGTGTTGTTGGGAAGATGAAGAAGGTGATGCTTATCACCTTGCGAATGATGCCTTGTAGAGTGGTGGTCGTCTGAAGAGACGTTAAACACTCAACATCAGCGTGGAGAGGTGGTGGTAAGAATACTCATGGCCAATCTGAAGAGGCGGAGGTAATAATACTTGTGATCTACCTTTGAGGTGGAGTTTCAAGGTGGAAGACATAGTGGGATGTACGCGTTTGGAAGTTGAGGCAGAAAGCTCAACTGGAGGTGGAGTTGAACGCACCGGGAATGGTACGACTATGGAGACCTTGGGTGCTATGCTCTAGTTGTGAGCAAGGGAATTCCTCATGAAGACGGAAGGTATTCTGGAGTTTGAAGAATGTATCGCATGGCTTGTGGAATTAACCTAAAAGACCAATGGTGATTGGAAGCAAGTGTATCTGCAGGAGAACGAATTTGATCACTCCACGTATGAAGGATACTTTTACTATAGATATAGACCTTGTATCAGAGTAAACCTTAAGAGTAGAGGGGGCTGAAAACAAGGGTTTAGAAACAAACAACAAACTAGGGTGTTAGAGAGGTTTCTCTAAGTAGGAGACACTAGGGTTGTGGTTGATTCACCTTGGGAAACAGTATTAGGATTAAGTCTCTTGGTCACGGGAATAGATTGGGACTTTGGGTAGAATTAGGTTTGAAGATGGTGGAGACTGTTGTGGTTGATATCTCTTTTGTAAAGTTACTCATTATTATAGTGGAACAGAGAGCTGCTCTCTCCCCCAGACTAGGTCAGTTTTGGACCGAACTAGGTAAATCAATTTTGTGTCTTCTCTCTTTCTTTCTCTTGTTGTTTTTCTACTTTTCCTTGTGTTTAATTGTCATCAACTTTGATATTGGTTGCTTGATTAATTTGATCCACCCATCAAGTATTTTATTGGTGTGATTTTTTCAACGAATACACAACAATGGCCGCCCACGGTGGGGCAAGGATTAAACGATAATCAAGTACCATGGATTCGAGGTGGGATATTGAGAAATTTACCAGAGATAATGATTTTGGATTATGGAAGGTAAAGATAGAAGCGGTTTTAATACATCGAAAGTGTGAGAAAGCTTTGAAGGGTGAAGGTTTGTTACCGTTCACCATGTCAAAAGCGGAGAAGACCGAGATGGTGGACAAGGCCAGGAGTGCCATTGTCATGTGCCTTGGTACAAAGTTTTGAGAGATCTAGCAAAGGAACCAACTGCGGCATCGATGTGGTCAAAGTTGGAGTCTTTGTATATGACAAAGTCATTGGCTCATAGGCAATTCCTAAAGCAACAACTTTACTCATTCAAGATGGTGGGGTCAAAGGCCATCCTGGAGCTACTTATGAAGTTCAACAAAATCCCTGATTATTAGGAGAACATTGAGTTGCATCATGAGGATGCAGGTGCTTTGGTGGTGTGTATTTGGGAGGATGAAGAAGGTGATGCTTATCACCTTGGGAATGATGCCTTGTAGAGTGGTGGTCGTCTAGAACATCAGCCTAGAGAGGCGGTGGTAAGAATACTCATGGCCAGTCTGAAGAGGCGGAGTTAATAATAATTGTGATATACCTTTAAGGTGGAGTTTCAAGGTGGAAGACATAGTGGTATGTACGCATTTGGAAGTGGAGGTAGAAATTTCAACTTGAGTTGGATTTGAACAAATCGGGAATGGTACGACTATGGAGACCTTGGGTGCTACGCTCTAGTGTAGTTGGATGCAAGAATGTTCCTAGTGTAGTTGGATGCAAGAATATTCAAGAAGGAAGAAGCCATTCTTATGGTTGAAGAGGGTGGGTGGAAATTTGTGGAGCTACATGGTGTAGTGAGAAGCAAGGGTAAGAGCAGCATGGTGGTTGATGGTTAAATTGGCATCATCAGTAATTTAGAATCAAGATGGAGATTGTTGTGAAAGTGACTCAAAATTGGAATTTTGAATCTTTTAAAATCGGTGACCGAATGGTGCTGTGCGGGGCCCGATTTTGAGTGTTGTTCTCCAGCCTTTTGGTACAACAAAAATCGGTGGCTGAATGGAGGAATTCGAGGCCCCAATTTGCCAGCAGAAAATATAACATAATCGTATTTTTGGGCTGAAAACAAGTGTTTAGAAACAAACCACAAACTAGGGTTTTAAATAGTTTTCTCTAAGCGGGAAACACTAAGGTTGTGGTTGATTCACCTTGGAAAACACTATTAGGATTGAGTCTCTTAGTCACGGGAAGAGATTGGGATTTTGGGTAGAATTAGGTTTGAAGACTTATTCTTGTAACCCATTGATATCTCTTTTGTAAATTTACTCCTCATTATAGTGGAACGGAGAGCTGCTATCTCCCCCAGACTAGGTCAGTTTTGGACCGAACTAGGTAAACAAATTTTGTGTCTTCTCTCTTTCTTTCTCTTGTTGTTTTTCTACTTTTGCTTGTGTTTAATTGTTATCCACTTTGACATTGGTGTCTTGATTAATTTGCTCCACACATAGAGTATTTTATTGGTGTGATTTTTTCATCGAATTCACTTCTGATGTTGAGCCCATTATGACAATTAGAATCCTAGCCCGATTAAGAGGTGACTATATAAGCATAATTCTTATGAGAAAATTAGGTTAAGACATTGATTATTTTATTTCACAAAAACATAAGAGGTAGAGAGAGAAAGTAGATCACAAGAGGAAAGAAGAGGAAGCTAGAGGGAGAGCTTGGGGTTTGAAGAGCTAGGAGCTAAATTGAAGCCTAAGCTAGTCAATTAAATACCTAGACGTAAGGGAGATAGATCCTTTTCATAATTAAGTTATAATCTTCATCTTTCCAATTATGAGAATAGGTGCTTATGGTGAATTATGAATTTTTATGATTTTCAATGTTGAATTTCATGCTCACGATTATGCGATAAATTTGACTATGTGAATTTCTTTGAAATCTTGTTGTGGGTACTTAAATTTAATGGTATAACTATGTTGAAATGATAGCTTTGATGTTTTAACTTATTGATGAAGATGTTGTTGTTCAAAATTGACGAGTTCATGAATTGTATGCTATAATTGCTGATGGGTATATGTTGGTGATGATGATTCATGAATTGAGTGTGATATATGTGTTGTTGGAACCTTGATGAATTAGGTGAATTGAAGTATAAGTTGTTTTGTATTTCCGTAAAAAGAGTCTAAATGGTGTATTTGAACCTTGGAAAATGATTTTTATCGTTTTGGGTATGTTGGGGATAAACATATGGATTTTTGGGATGATTTGGGGATGAACCCAGAGCTAAAATTGTGTTTTCCAGGCCATTGAATTGATTCAAGAAAGTTTGAATCGCATCATTTTGCATTTGGTCAGCTTTGAATCGATTCAGACAATTTTGAATCGTATCATGGTTTCTCTCTGACTTGTTTTGAATCGATTCAATAAGATGTGAAACGATCCAGCCTAAGTTGTAAACATGAAAGTTTTATTATATATGGATGCTATCTTTCTAATGGATTTGGTCTCACTTCAAAATGTTTTCATGAAACTGTATCATAACTTTTTCAATAAACCATGAAACATCTTCAAAATTAATATTGAGTTTAAGGAAGTATTTATAGTGAATAAATGAGTATCTAATCATGAATTAGTGTTGTTTAGAAGTGGTTTAACTTGATTTTACTTGGAAATGAATTGAGTTTGAAACATGACGAAAAAGGAGATAAACTTTGAAATTTTTTGAGAACTAGTTGAACTTTGTGAAGTGAACTTGTTATGATTGATTAAATATGATGTTAGGTGATATGTAGGGATGTCTTAATGGTTTGTAAGAACCTGGAACCCTAATTTGGTTGGTAAAATTGAAAATGGTCGTTTTTATGTAAATAGACGAACTTTGTTGAAATGAGGTTTTATGACCGGATAACTTGCAATTGGCTTTATATTCATGATGATATGATAGAATAAGAACGAATCAACGTTGAGTGGGTGTTTAATTTGATGAATGTCATGATGTGGATAATTGTCTGTCTTTTTGCAAAATGTGATTTTGGAACTTTGTTGATTCTTGAGTTAATTGTTGTTGATAATGATTATGATCATGATGATTTATGTCGATGAATCATTACATGCAAAATGATGACGTTATTGACGATGAATGCATGTATGGAAAAATGAAGACGAAAATTGTAACACCCCGTTTTCCCAAAATTGTAAATAATACATATAAATCAGAGTATTCAACGTAAAACGGAATGTCACACTACGTTAAAGTATAAATAGATGAAAATTACTATTTATTAAAACGACTTTCTCAAAATATTCAATTACATCGCAGCGGAAAATTTGATTCTTTATTCAAGAACCGTGGCACTACGGCCTCAACGTAAACAACATTAACGAAAACGCTAGTGCAAATATTTTCAACAACTTAGTTCATAAATAATACGTAACAATGGAAAACAAGATAAATATCCCCATCTCGTTACGTATCAGAGCGACCCTAAGACGACACGTGAGAGAGTCAACTCACATCCGCAGCTAATCCTGGTTATCTGCACGTTACCAACGTAGGGGCAACATTCAAACAGAAGGGGTGAGATTTCACATTCAATAATAATAGATATACAATTCATCAACGGAATTTAACAACTAAACAAAAACAATTAAACAACAATATTAATTCACATAATGCTTCATTCATTTTTTGCTTGATATTTAAACAACGACAACAGTTCAACAACTCAACGATGACGACTACTTGACAATGCAACGACACAACAACAACAACATGATTATGCAGTATGCATGTGGTACCAATCAACGTGTTAGAGCATAGGCTCTCAATTCAACGTGTAGAGCATAGGCTCTTAAATTCAACGTGTGGAGCATAGACTCCCAAATCAACGTGGTTTGAATGATTAACATTTCAGGGCATGAGCCCCCAACTTTATATGAGTATGCATGGACTCAACAATGTATTCAGCAGCAACGTACAACGACAGCGACATTGACGACATCAACGACGACGACAACAACAACAACAACGACAACAACAATAATGACCACAACAACGACATTAACAGCAATGACTTCACATCATAGTCTCATATTTCATCAATACATATGTTCATATAATAATTCATCAATCTAAAATATTCATCATGCAACATCATATTCATCAATCTAAAATATTCATTATGCAACATCATATTCATCAAGATATACATATAGACATGTAATAGTTTACCAATTATGATTATTCATGTCAAACCAAAGCTGCTGGAAAGCTGACCAAATTGCCTAAAACTTTCATGTTCACATCAAAGGCTAATTCAAAACGGAAATGTGTGAAAAGACACGAGAACATGAAAAGGTACACTACTATTGTGTGACTCGCCTCGCAGGCAAGTCCTACTCGCCGTGGCGATCTAGCTTACTCGCGGGGGTGAGCAGATGGCGAGCAAACACTGCTCTCTGCCACGATTTACTCGCTGTGGCGAACAGATTACTCGCGGTGGCGAGTCGTGACAGGTTTCTGTCGGGAAGTGCGATTTTTCACCCCAAAAACCCCAATTTCATCTACCCCAATCCCAAAATTGATAGGGAACTCAACCTATGATGATTCTACAACCTGTACATCAATTACGCACATAATCAATGGATTATCTACATATTCTACAATCAATTTAATTCAAAAACCTAATTCTTCTAATCATCAAAACAACAAACAACAACTACATGCTAAATCCAATTTCAGAATTATATAACCTAGAATTAGAGAATGATAGTCCCACCCTTACCTTAGATTAGGTGATCGCAAGACTCTACAAGCTCTCTCTCTTCTCTGATTCTCCTCTTCTCTTCGTTTCTCCCTTTTCTCTTCTCCGATTCTTCTCTTCTCTTCGTTTCTCCCTTTTCTCTCAAAAGCTTTGTTAAACCTAACTTTTGTCTGACTCTTAGCTTTTATATCTCTTAACCTCAACATATTTCAAACTACTTCCACTTAATCCACTTATTTCTAATTAATTCTAATTCAGCCCCTTCAAGTCTAATTATTCTAATTTCCAACATATTCTACTAAATAATAAAATAAAGCCACTTAATAAAATATTAATACACCACAACATGTCACTTATCAACATAAATCATATGAGTCATATAAAAAGACTCTCAACTCCCACGTCAAACTTTCACCAGTCGCTCCTCCCCAAACGACTTTCACAAGAGGTATCTCCTTGCCTCTCAACTTCCTCACTTCGCGACCTTCAATCCTCACTGGTTAGGTCTCAACCGTAAGGTTATCTCTAACTTGCACATCATCCCTTGGAATCACATGAGATGGATCCGAAACATACTTCCGAAGTTGCGACACATGAAACACATCATGCAAATTCGAAAGATGCGGTGGTAAACCCACTCTATACGCCACTGTTCCAACTCTTTCTGATATCTGATACGGACCAATAAACCTCGGAGTCAATTTCTTTGACTTCAATGCACGTCCAACACCAGTCACAGGAGTGACTCTCAGAAATACATGGTCTCCTTCCTGAAACTCAAGATCCTTCTTACGCTTATCATGATAACTCTTTTGTCGACTCTGCGACGCTTTCATCTTTTCTTGGATCAACTTAACCTTTTCTATAGTCTGATGAACGATATCTGGTCCCAAAACTACACTTTCACCTTACTCAAACCAACACAACGGAGTCCTACACCTCCGACCATGCAAAGCTTCGAATGGTGCCATTCCAATACTAGAATGATAACTATTATTATACGTGAACTCCATCAACGGTAGATGACTATCCCAAGTTCCACCTTGCTCAAGTACACAAACTCTCAACAAATCTTCCAACCACTGAATTGTTCTCTCCGACTGACCATTTGTTTGCGGATGATACGTCGAACTCAACCTCAACTTAGAACCCAACGCCTCTTGAAAACTCTTCCAAAATCTAGAAGTAAACCTCGGATCTCTATCTGACACAATGCTCGACGGAACACCATGTAGCTTCACAATCTCGCGAATATAAATCTCCGCCAACTGAGATACCGGAAAACTTATATTAATCGGAATGAAATGAGCCGACTTCGTCAATCTATCCACAATCACCCAAATAGCGTCATGCCCTATTGGAGTATTCGGCAAACTCGTCACAAAGTCCATGGATATACTATCCCATTTCCACTCTGGCACATCTAACGGTGTCAACAATCCAGCAGGTTTCTGATGCTCAACTTTTGACTTCTGACAAATCAAACATAAATATACAAATTGTGCCACATCACGTTTCAACCCAGACCACCAAAACAATCTCTTCAAATCGTGATACATCTTTGTGGCTCCCGGATGAATACTCAAGTTACTTCTGTGACTTTCTTGAAGGATCATCCTTTTCATCTCATCATTGTCAGGAATACAAATTCTGCCTCGGAATCGCAACACTCCTTGATCATCAACCTTAAAGTCACTATCCTCAGTCTGATTATTCCCAACCATTAAGTCCACAAACTTTACATCTACTTTCTGAGCTTCTTTAATACTGTTCAAAAATTCACTATCAATCTCCAACATACCCAACTTCACACTCTGAGGTGACAACTCACAAACTAGACTCAAGTCTCTAAACTGTTCAAGCATCTCCAACTCTTTAACCATCATAGCTGACATATGCAAAGTTTTCCTACTTAGAGCATCTGCAACAACATTCGCTTTACCTGGATGATAATTCAACCCAAAGTCATAATCTTTCAACAATTCAAGCCACCTTCGTTGCCTCATATTCAATTCCTTCTGATCAAATAGATACTTCAGACTCTTATGATCGTTGAACACTTCGAATCTAGAACCATACAAATAATGCCTCCAAATTTTAAGCACAAAGACCACTGCAGCCAACTCTAGATCATGAGTAGGATAATTTCGTTCATGAATCCTCAACTGCCTCGATACATAAGCTACTACCTTGTTATCCTGCATAAGCACACCACCTAAACCCAACTTGGACGCATCACAATACACGATAAAAGGTTCATCGGACTTTGGTAAAATCAAAACTGGAGCCGACGTCAACCGCTGCTTCAACTCGTTAAAACTGTTCTCACACTGAACATCCCACACAAAAGTTCTACCTTTACAAGTCAACTGAGTTAACGGTAGTGCCAACTTTGAAAATCCTTCTATAAATCTGCGGTAGTAACCTGCCAAACCCAAAAAGCTTCTAACCTCGGTAACTGACTTAGGAGTCTCCCATTGTGATACTGCATCAACTTTAGATGGATCCACAACAATACCACTACCAGAAATAATATGGCCAAGAAAACTCACCTCATTCAACCAGAATTCACACTTTGACAACTTGGCATACAACTTTTTCTCTTTCAGCACTTGCAAAACAATCTTCAAATGCTCGGCATGTTCTTCTTCAGACTTAGAGTATATCAAAATGTCATCAATGAACACAACAACAAAGCGATCCAAATAAGCATGAAAAATGCGATTCATGTACTCCATAAATACACCGGGTGCATTAGTAACACCGAAAGGCATCACTAAATATTCGTAATGTCCGTAACGTGTCCTAAAGGTTGTCTTCTGTATATCTTCGTCTTTCACTTTAATCTGGTGATAACCCGATCTCAAATCAATCTTTCAAAACACACGTGCACCCACCAACTGATCCATCAAATCATCAATTCTCGGAAGTGGATACCTATTCTTTATCATCACTTTATTCAACTGTCGATAATCAATACACAACCTCATGCTACCATCTTTCTTCTTAACTAACAGCACCGGCGCTCCCCAAGGTGAAACACTCGGTCTTACAAACTTCTTATCCAGCAAATCCTCCAATTGCTTCTTCAACTCAGCCAACTCAGAAGCCGGCATACGGTAAGGCGCCATAGACACAGGCTTCGTGCCTGGAACAAGATCAATCGAAAATTCAACCTCCCTCTCCGGCGGCACATCAGGAATCTCATCAGGAAAAACTTCTGGAAATTCGCACACAACTTGCTACTTATCAATTACTGCTTGATTCTCAACAAACAAGGACGCCATCAAAGAAAACATCGGAATCCCATCACGCGCCAACTGCTTCAGCTGCTTAATAGTCAAGAACTCAGCTTCACTTTCTTCTTCAGCAGAAGAAAAATGCACCGTCTTACTAAAACAATTAATATGAACATGGTTATACTCCAACCAGTTCATACCAAGTATTACATCCATTCTACTCAAAGGCAAACAGACTAAATCAACTTCAAAGTCTCGACCAAACATCAACAACGGACACTTCAAACACACTAGAGAAATAGTTACCGAACCCTTAGCTGGAGTTTCGACAACCATTTCTCCATTCATACTCGACATGACTAGACCCAACTTATAAACACAATCAGCAGCAATAAAACAATGTGTAGCACCAATATCAATAATAGCAATTAAAGGAGTACTATTAACGAAACACGTACCTCTGATCAGCCGATCCTCATTCACTGTTTGCGTACCAGTCAAAGCAAACACTTTTCCACTAGCCTAAGCCTTCTTAGGCTTCTTGCACTGCGAACTAATGTGACCTTCTTCGTCACAGTTGAAACAAACCATGTCACCACGCTTGCACTCTGTAATTGTATGTCCCTTCTTACCACAACGGAAACACCGCTTCTCATGCTCAGAACAAGCATTACTCTTGTGGCCCTTCTCACCACACTTATAGCAAACAATCTCAGCAGGAGTATCTTTCTTTCTAGGCCTCCTCTCATCATTCAACCTTTGCTTACCCTTATCAGCAGGAGCACTGTAAGGCTTAGGACGACTCTGCTGACTCTTACTCTTCCACTCATTCATAACCTTGTAATGAGCTTTGGTATCTTCTTCATAAATCCTACAACTGCTCACCAATTCAGAAAATTGACGGATCTTCTGATATCCAATGGCCCGCTTGATCTCAGCACGCAAGCCATTCTCAAACTTAATACACTTAGAGAATTCAGCATTCTCAGCAGTGTAATGTGGATAAAACTTAGCCAACTCCACAAACTTAGCAGCATACTCGGTCACCGACATATCACCCTGCTTCAACTCAAGAAATTCAATCTCTTTCTTCCCGCGGATATCTTCAGGAAAGTACCTGTTCAGGAACTCCCTCCTAAACACAGCGCAAGTAACAACCCCACCTCCATTCTCTAGGGTTGGAAGAACACTCACCCACCAATCATCAGCTTCTTCGGCCAACATGTGCGTACCGAAACGCACCTTCTGAACTTCACTACATTGCATGACCCGGAAAATTCTTTCAACTTCTTTGAGCCACGTCTGAGCTCCATCAGGGTCATACCTTCCCTTGAAAGTAGGTGGATGATTCCTCAGAAAAGTCTCTAACATCCTAACTCCATCATTAGCACCAGCACCAAAATTAGGCTGTTGTCCCACAGATTGAGCTACAGCTTGCAACGCAGTAGCAATAGCAGCATCATTTCCTCCAGCCATCTTAGTTCTCTACATAACACACTACAATCAGAACAACAGAATGACGGTATTTCAACTGTCATACGACACTACGTGACTCAACTACTTGGCCGGACGGACCGACCTGCTCTGATACCAATTGTAACACCCCGTTTTCCCAAAATTGTAAATAATACATATAAATCAGAGTATTCAACGTAAAACGGAATGTCACACTACGTTAAAGTATAAATAGATGAAAATTACTATTTATTAAAACGACTTTCTCAAAATATTCAATTACATCGCAGCGGAAAATTTGATTCTTTATTCAACAACTGTGGCACTACGACCTCAACGTAAACAACATTAACGAAAACGCTAGTGCAAATAGTTTCAACAACTTAGTTCATAAATAATACATAACAATGGAAAACAAGACAAATATCCCCATCCTGTTACGTATCAGAGCGACCCTAAGACGACGCGTGAGAGAGTCAACTCACATCCGCAGCTAATCCTGGTTATCTGCACGTTAGCAACGTAGGGGCAACATTCAAACAGAAGGGGTGAGATTTCACATTCAATAATAATAGATATACAATTCATCAACGGAATTTAACAACTAAACAACAACAATTAGACAACAATATTAATTCACATAATGCTTCATTCATTTTCTGCTTGATATTTAAACAACGACAACAGTTCAACAACTCAACGACGACGACTACTTGACAATGCAACGACACAACAACAACAACATGACTATGCAGTATGCATGTGGTACCAATCAACGTGTTAGAGCATAGGCTCTCAATTCAACGTGTAGAGCATAGGCTCTTAAATTCAACGTGTGGAGCATAGACTCCTAATTCAACGTGTGGAGCATAGACTCCCAAATCAACGTGGTTTGAATGATTAACATTCTAGGGCATGAGCCCCCAACTTTATATGAGTATGCATGGACTCAACAACGTATTCAACAGCAACGTACAACGACAGCAACATTGACGACATCAACGACGACGACAACAACAACAACAACGACGACAACAACAATAATGACCACAACAACGACATTAAAAGCAATGACTTCACATCATAGTCTCATATTTCATCAATACATATGTTCATATAATAATTCATCAATCTAAAATATTCATCATGCAACATCATATTCATCAATCTAAAATATTCATTATGCAACATCATATTCATCAAGATATACATATAGACATGTAATAGTTTACCAATTATGATTATTCATGTCAAACCAAAGCTGCTGGAAAGCTGACCAAATTGCCTAAAACTTTCATGTTCACATCAAAGGCTAATTCAAAACGGAAATGTGTGAAAAGACACGAGAACATGAAAAGGTACACTACTATTGTGTGACTCGCCTCGCAGGCAAGTCCTACTCGCCGTGGCGATCTAGCTTACTCGCGGGGGTGAGCAGATGGCGAGCAAACACTGCTCTCTGCCACGATTTACTCGCTGTGGCGAACAGATTACTCGCGGTGGCGAGTCGTGACAGGTTTCTGTCGGGAAGTGCGATTTTTCACCCCAAAAACCCCAATTTCATCTACCCCAATCCCAAAATTGATAGGGAACTCAACCTATGATGATTCTACAACCTGTACATCAATTACGCACATAATCAATGGATTATCTACATATTCTACAATCAATTTAATTCAAAAACCTAATTCTTCTAATCATTAAAACAACAAACAACAACTACATGCTAAATCCAATTTCAGAATTATATAACCTAGAATTAGAGAATGATAGTCCCACCCTTACCTTAGATTAGGTGAACGTAAGACTCTACAAGCTCTCTCTCTCTTCTCCGATTCTCCTCTTCTCTTCTTTTCTCCCTTTTCTCTTCTCCGATTCTCCTCTTCTCTTCGTTTCTCCCTTTTCTCTCAAAAGCTTTGTTAAACCTAACTTTTGTCTGACTTTTAGCTTTTATATCTCTTAACCTCAACATATTTCCAACTACATCCACTTAATCCACTTATTTGTAATTAATTCTAATTCAGCCCCTTCAAGTCTAATTATTCCAATTTCCAATATATTCTACTAAATAATAAAATAAAGCCACTTAATAAAATATTAATACACCACAACATGTCACTTATCAACATAAATCATATGAGTCATATAAAAAGACTCTCAACTCAATCAAAATAATCAAATAAATAAATAGGACGTTACAAAAATGATGATGATTTGTTGTTGAACGTATGCATTGTTGAGTCGTATGTTCATGCATTCATAAGTAGGATATTTATATCCAATGAAGATGACTAGGATATTATTTCCAACAAAGACGACCAGAATACTCTGTATTCAAATGACGATGACTATGATACATTTGTATCTTGAGGTGACGACCTTGATGGCGATCGGTAGCACATGCATATAGAGTCGCGTTTAGGCGCATGACATACATTTGATAATTGATTAAATGTGTCGTATTTGTTTATGTTCTTGGTGAACCTTGGTGATTTATGTGCATTGGTGAACTTGGTGAATTACGTGCTTGGTGAAATTTGGTGAATATGTGATGATGTTGAAAATGTACTTGTGTATTATTATACTTGTATGATTGATGATTATTAATGATGTTGAGATGCTTAAGTGTTGTTTAAGAGTATAAGGAACACTTTTTATAACATGTTTTTGTTAATGTGTTGAGGCAATGTTCCTTCAATAGGTTGCTTTTTTAATCTATGTTTGGTCATATTATGTGAGGCGTAGTTAACTTCATTAGTAATTAACATAACATACGTTCTACTTATTTATAAATATTTAATTGTGCTTATATTCGTAAATAATACGGAGAAGGAAAAGGAAGCAACTTACCAAGTTACTATTAATAATACGGAGATATGGCCCAAAAGATTAGACCATTTTCATCATGCAATTGTACTGATTTTGTAACAATAAATGAGTTGGGACTTACCTGACTTAGATGATGAATCGCTAATCTACAAGGTACGTCAGTATAGTAAGTAAGCAAGATTAACTTTCAAACAAGTAACCATTTTTATGGTATGATAATGGCACAACGTACACTTCAAAACAATTCACTTTAAAACAGTATAGTTGGGACATGCATCGAGCATCAACTCCTTCAGGAGAGTTTGTTTTAATTTTTTCGGTTATTTATTATCTAATAAAGCTGCGGCTAAAGTTTATGAGTTTGCATGTCAGGAGGTGCCTCCTCTAGGGCTTGAATTGTAACTATAAAGAGTCATTAAGTAAAAAAAGATACTACTTAGTAATAAAAGTGAGTCAAAAATAAAAGAACACGTGACATTGTGCAACTAATCCCATGTTAACATTATGTCAACATATCCATGACATTGTAAACAAGGTTGCTACTTTGTTAGAAAAGGGGATGTCTACTATGGGCACGACCCAAAAATAATGAACCTTACTATTTATACTAAGTAGGATAAATAAGCCTACAAATTACATATTTAAATATATTTTTATATTAAAAATGTCTATAAGTAAGATAAATAGCCCTAGAAGATTTTTAAAAATATCAGATTCGAGACTAAAAATAAACCTATGATATACTATAAGCCAGACGTAGACCTTGAACTTTTATATTAGGTTAGATTTAAGTCTTATAAAGTCTAATTCGGCTCAATTTATTTTCACCAATTCTCACAATTTCCTATAAGGGTATATATGTAAAAATGCAAAAAGTTAAATTAATAATGGATTTTCTTTTGTTGTCTCTTATAAGGAGAATTTTTAGATATTCTGAAGTTTGGTGGGTAGCGATCCCGCATGCCAAATTTATTCAAAATATAATTTTATTTTTAAATTAAAAAATTAAAAAATATGATATGACATTGAATAATTAGATAATGAGTATATATTTAACCAAATTTAAGGAGGATAGTGTGTTCATCCTCTTACAATTGAGATCGGGGGAAAATATTACCTTTAAAATAAGTATTCAGTAATAAAGTGTTAGACAACTGCAAAGAGCATGAGATATTTTTCTTCAACTCAACTGTACAAGAGGATGTATATGAAGGTAAAAACCATCTTCTTGATTCTTCGATTTAGATGCTGAGGATGAAGCTTCAGAAATGGTTTCTCCCATTTTTTTCATAAAGTGTTAGACTTTTTTCTATTTCGATTTGTTTTATCTGAATAAAACAGATAAGCTAGTGGACTCTCAATTTTGAATCGTTGACCATAAATATTTTAATGAAGCAATGTGAATGGGGACTGGTTTCAGAAAAGAATATAAGAGAGAATGAAATTTTTATAATCATTTTCCGTAAATAAAATATGATTTGTGAGGTAAGTGATTACTTGGTGGCCACGTTTCTTATATCATGAATAACTAAAGGAGAATGTTATTACGTGCTCCAAGAGTACATGTTAAATAATCATGCATGTACTTAATATTTCAAAAGTAAATAAAAATGTTTATATCAATGAAAATGTTAGCAAGACCCATAACTCAATTCCTAAAGTCACCTAATTGAATCCTATAGATCCTGATAATATGACTTGGTTTAGATTTCAGTTGTTTTTAAAAAGGATTTGATAATGGAAAATGCTAATGTGCACGACACATCTGTCGTGCAAATCCCATGAACACTCTAATACACTATGTTCGACTAAATAGCAGCTTTCTGCCATCCATGTAAATAACAGATGCAGTGGTTAAATGAAACTTCCATTCCCTTTAATTCTATCTCCACCAACTGCAAGTATATCACCGACTCATTCTTCAACAAAAACTGATCTCTCCAAACCTTGTCTTTTTCTCACCGTTCCATGCAATTTTTTTCACAATCCTCCTCAGAAACTTCCTTCTCCAAACTGCATCTCACTTCAGTGGCATCGTCGAAGTCTTCAACTACGACGAGCTTCTCTATAACAGCGTCGTTGCACCATGCACCAACGTCGTCGGTGTTGCTGATGAATCTCCACTGAATCATAAAATCCCTTGCGTCGGTGTCAATGATACGTTCAGAGGTGGTATTTTGTAGTGAGAACCGCGGCGGTGAAAACAATGCCAGCAAGAGGCAACAACACCAAGGAGAAGCAACAGCGTGACAACAATCCGTTTGAGATTTTTTTTATAAGATAACAATCAGAAAAGGATGGTGTAATTGTTGATACTATGTGTTCCTGTAATTGTCGTGCTTTTGGCTCTCGTGCTATATAGCACTGCTCTTTGATAATTCTGCAATCTGCATAGTAGACTAGTAGGCTTAGAGATGACGGACAAAACAAATTATTCATGGATATTCGTGGATAAAATTCGGCTTAGAAATAATTATTTGATAATTTTGCGTAGTATCCTAGTAGGCTTAGATATCAAATTGATATTTCAACTATTCCTACAAGATTGTGCTGAATTCGAGAAGAAATGTGACAAGTGCCAGCGATTCTCAGATAAAAAGCACGCCCCAACAAATGAATGAACTTCAGTCTTCTCACCTTGGCCTTTTTACAAATGGGTGGTAGACCTAGTAGGACCTTTCCCATTGGCGCCACGGCAACTGAAATTCTTAATAATAGGCGTGGACTACTTCACCAAATGGGTCGAAGCTGAAGCCATCGCCAAAATCACAGCAGATAGGGTAAAAAGGTTTTACTGGAAGAAAATCAATTGTCGATTCGGGCTACCCAGGAAAATAGTATCAGATAATGGAACTCAATTTGCTAGCCCCTCAACAGGTGATTTTTGCAAACATTTAGGGATTCAAACCAAGCTCCTTTCCCTCATTCATCCTCAAGCCAATGGACAAGCAGAATCTGCCAATAAAGAAATCCTAAATGGAATCAAGAAAAAGCTCGAGGCAGCCAAAGGTCATTGGGCTGAGCAGTTGCATGAGGTAAAAGCCATGACTTTTCTACCTTTTAAAAAAATAACAACTATGAATGAACATTCTTTTTATTTTAGAAATACCGTAATAAAGGCGTATTCATCCCCCAAATACTGTGTTAATAAGAACAGGTACTATGGTCCTATCATACCATGCCACATTATACAACAAAGGAAACGCCATTTACTACAGTCTACGGCGCTTATGCCATGCTTCCCGTCGAAATAGACATACCCACATGGCGCCGTGAAAACTTCTCTGAAGAAGGTAAGCAGTCTTTTCAGTTTTACTAATCCTTTGTCTTTACAGGTTTCCAAAGGTCTATTTAAAATTCCTTCTATTAAGAAATAAATTCTCTCAGAAAGCTAATGAGACAGGTCTAAAATGCACAATGGATATGATCGATGAGATACGAAAAAATGCACACATCCGAGAGTTCGCCGTAAAACAAAGAGCAGCTCGCCGTTACAACTCAAAGGTTATCTCTAAAGAAATGAAAGAGGGCGACTTAGTCTTGAAGCAAGTAGTCACCCCAACTAGAATTGGGAAGTTGATGCCAAACTAGGAAGGACCGTACAAGATTAAGGAAAAGTTGTCACATGGAGCCTACAAGCTAAAGGAACTGAATGGTGACCCAATACCACGGACATGGGATGTATTCAACTTGCATCACTACTTTAGTTGAATATTTTATTTAGGTTTAGATAATTATGTTTGGTTCGGAGTTTAAATTAAGGCGAGCATGAGAACATGAAGATGCCGCCTATTAGTATTTCGACATTTCATTTTTAATAAAAGAAGTAGGGTGGTACTCTTTTCCCCTGCAAGGGCGGGGGTTTTTAACGAGGCGCCCTATTTTCTAAATTTTTATCGCCCGATCCCTCAACTAGTTTAAAACTGCAACTTCTATGTCAACACTGAACAAAATTAAGGTGTCAACCCTACGAGGCCCTGAATGACCTGTCAACCCATAAGAGGCTCTGAATAGTTTATTCGTCAACTCCATGAGGCCCTGATTGAAATGTCAACCCTATGATGTTTTGAACAAAATTAAGGCGTCAACCCTACGAGGCCCTGAACAAAATTAAGGCGTCGCCTTAGCTATCTTCTAGTAGTGTATAGAGCTCGGCATAAAGACTTAAGTACCCTCATTACTTGAGGTTTATGTCACGACAGATCAGGCCCCTAGAGGGCTATAAATACCACCCCTGAGAGTCTTCTCAAGGCATGACCAATACAATACTAAACCCTAATAGGTCCGCAAGTGCACGAAAATATCGGTTTTAGTATAAAAGATGTCGAATCCCACAGAGACCAATGTCAAGTACCGTTATCTATTGTCACGTTGTTTATCTAAGACGATGCTAATTAGTTTAGTTGCAAAATTGGAAAATAACTTGTTTTTAATTACTTTAAAAGACAAGAGACCGGAATATAATTCGTGTCGACCGTTGATACTTGCTAAATTGTGTTTTATTATTGTGACAGGAAAATATTTTCGCACATTAAAAGGATTAAATTAAAGGGGTCGTCAGCTTTCGCGTGTACGACACCGAATTTTGACTTTGTAATCTATTCGACCGCTTTCGCGCGTACGCCTTTCAACGTCAAAACTTCGTTTGAAAAATAATCAATCTTTGCTTGAAAAGTTATTTTTAGTAGAAATGTAATTTAAAGGTTCCGTTGGCTTTCGCACATCCAAAACCGTATTTTAAACTCATAGACTCTAGCTTTTGCGTGTACACCTACATGTTTAAAATAGCGTTTTTGAAAATTAGTATTTCTAAATCAATTAAAGAAAACGCTTTCACTGAATTTTAAAATTAATTCCTAAAAATTCTACGGACAGATACAGGTTTCACTCTTTCGATATAAAACCGGTATCGCGTTATTCCAGCTTTCGCATGTGAATGTTTATCGTTAAAAAACAGAATTTTCAGGCTTAAAAATAATTACTGTCACAATTTCTAATCATACAACTTAACAGAGTACCATTGGTACGACGTTCATCACATTCCGGACTCTATAAAAATCTACTCAGACATAATGATGATAATAAATAAACAATTGTTCATGTTATGCATAGTAATTGAAACAGGAAAACAAAAGAACTCAGTGAATATTTAGAAACAAAGTAAACCGAACCTGCAATTAGATGGACACTTTAATTGAGTATAATTCCACTGCTACAAACAATTGAACAAACGTGGAGCTGCCATTGAAAAGAACAGCAAGCGCAGCAAGCAACACAAATGGACCGCAGCAACAAAGAAGTAAAATAACACGAAAGCAACAATTGAATACGACACCCAATCGTTCAGCACATGCAGCAAAATGGGAGTAAATCCAAACACAGGAGCCACACAGCTAAGGGAATAATTAAAATATGGCACTAGCTAATTGCAACAACAATTCACAATTGGAATTGGAGTAATACAGGTGCGGCAAGCAGGATATATATCAATAATAAGAGAGAAACTAAATTGGAATAAAGGGAATAATACGATACTGGAATTTGGAATTGAATGGAAATATGTTTCAAACTATAATGTAAATTACGGCAGCTTAATGTTAAACTGAAAGCTTAAATTACAATCGGTACTTAAAAGTGAAAAATAAACTGTTTCTAAATGACTTAATTTCTCTCTAAAAAGGCTTGGTCTGTATACTGATTATTCCAGGTCTATTTATAGGCCAAAAACTCCAACTGAGGTGCCTCTGGTCGTGTCTCTTGTAGTGGAGCAAATGCAGTAAAATGGGAAAACTGCTACTGAACATGGGAAAACTTTTTCAACTCAACACCATGACGGGCGTCACATGGGGTGACAGTCTGCCGGTCATGGGTTGTGACAGTCTGCCGGTCATGGGTCGTGACGGCCGTCATGCCTGGCGTTGACTTTCTCATCTAAAATGTTGACTTTCTGGTGACTGTGAGCTTTCTTCCTTTTTTCACCGATTTTTCATCATTTTGACGCGCATGGACCTTTAATCAACAGATACCTGAAATAGACACACAATACCAGCATAACATTGCAAAAATCTATAAAACCGAGATCAAAACATGTATAAGTCGAGCTAAAATAGTAGTGTATTTACGTGTTATCACCGATTATTGTACTTTTGCAAGTAAACACCACATCCGAATGAAAGTTCGTACTATATTATCTTGGTTTGAAACTCGACAATGAAGATGAATTTACCTTTGGAAAATTGAATAAGTTTTGTGAAGCATAATGACACTGCAACAATAAATAACCGAAGAATTATGGAGATGGCTTGGTGTTTTCTTTATGACTAACGATTGCCAAAGAAATTCCGAGCAGAATCTGTACATACAGGTTGCCAACAAAATCTGCGCAAAGAAAAACATGTTTTGAAGCATGGTACGGTTGCTTGTGTTTCTCTAACATTCCTCGGGTAAAAAGAAATACAAACTAGACAACAATTTAGCGCCTAAAAAGTTATGTTGGCTATAGTTTTAAACTTAGTGCATTGAATTGCCGGTTAGTGATGTCTTATGTTAGATATGTTTTAAACTTAGTGTATTATTTGATAATGCCTAATATATATCTTCTTTGTATTGTTATCATCAATATGTTGTTCCAAATAGTGCAGATTACTTTAACTGTTTGCATAAACATTTTTAGTTGCCATTCTTGCTGGAATTGTAGCCTGTTCAATGCTAAGTTCCTAAGACATTGTTTTTATTTTCTTTTGCATAGAAAATACCTTTTCTTTAGTCAATTAGGAAATAAGAAATGCCACTTTAGTAGTTAGAATCATTTAAAGCAACATTTTCCATTTTAGTAGTAGAAATTTGCAAGATATTGTTGTAATGTGGAGCAGAGCAGTGTGAGGAGCTATCAGTCGAAATTTGCAAGATATTGTTGTAATTTGCAAGATATTGCAAGATATATATATTCCTTTTTTTAAATAATATATTATGAGTAGACAATATAAGGTGGAGATTTGTCTTTCAGATTCACCTTATGCCTCACATATCTCTTGACCTATCAAAATTAAAGAAAAAGAAGTATATACAATATAGATTAATTCTTTTGAGCTTTTGATTTTCTTTTTAATGCAGTTCAAAAGTTTCGTTTTATTCTTTGCTTATCATTTCCCTGATGTTTTGTTTTTTT
>Ga0228710_1004537_pt1 | contig 21912 bp, 13 predicted proteins | sample MedpolnodulmetaG_FD_177995 | JGI IMG/M metagenome (GOLD analysis project Ga0228710, IMG submission 177995) | Root nodule microbial communities from Medicago polymorpha collected in Santa Monica, California, United States - pink nodules | ecosystem: Host-associated > Plants > Roots > Nodule...
AGATTTGAACCCCAGACCTTACATATATTATGTGTTATACCTACCAAGCTAAGCTCACAGAAACGGTTGCAAAATATTATTACTAGTATCATCGTTATAAATTATAATTTTATTTTCTCCAATTTTTTTTTAAAAAACATCTAAGTACAGTTGCAAACAAAATAGGAAAAATATATCATATTTTTAAAAATATGACTTTGATCTAGCTACAATACTACTTATCTTTAACCAAACAATTAGGCTCAAATACTTAAAAACATTCCTTTTTGCTTTAGAAAATTATATGATAAAGACAACTTCAAAACAAATATGAATACTAGTAAAAGTAAAAAGAGAAGAGATAGGGTTTAACCATGTTTATGTTATTCTTATGGGTGAAGATAGGGTGTTTCTCTATTGTTCATACGGTAGTGATATTTTGCAGGAGTTCAATAACGCTGTGAATTTTTTTGGAATGCTTTTTGGCAATTTACATAGATGGTCGGCATCGGACGTAAGGTATGAAAGGGGAGCATCGCTGCGTTTGTATGGAGTACCCATTCATGCATGAAACTCTGATTTTTTCAGACTTTGTGTATCGGACAATGGAAGGTTTATTCGGGCAGATGATTGTACGGTTGATAAGGCCAGATTGGACTATGCGCGTATTCTTATTTCGACCCCTTCTACAGAAATAGTGAATACCATGTCAGAATTTTTTATTGATGGATGCAAGTATGTTATCAAGATTGTGGAAGAGTGGGGATGTTGTTTGGGGGAGGACGCGTTTATGTCAGATGAGGTGACTGACTCTAATCCGGAAACAGTAGCTATTGATAATGTTGAAGGAATAGAAGAGGTGTAAGGGGAGTGGGAGTTGGATGAGTTAGTGGAAGATTTACACAAAGATTGGGACATGCATGAAAGGAAGATTGATGGGAAACAGAAAGTTACAGAGGTACCAACTCAAGTTTGCGAAATAAAGGAGGATGCTAAAGTTTGTTTGGAACAACAAAAAAATACATTGGTAAAACCAATTCCGCAAGCTTTATCTGCAACTGCTGATATTAATACTCAAGACAATTTAAATCAGCAGAGTGATGTTGGGAATAAACAAGATGGAACAGTGCCTTGGAGCCTTGATTGGTTAGCTTTGAAACCTTCAAGCTCAGCCGGTCAAGGTTCTCAGAATAACAGAACAGTAGCGATGCCAGTGTTTCAGATGGGACTTTGTACGTCAAACTCTTCATCTATGGTAAAAATATCTGGACATGTTAAGAGATCAGTGGGGTTTATTAAACGTGTCGCACGTATGTCTGTTAGTGACCGTAAGGAGATTATTAAAATTTTGAAGAAGCATGATAACTCTAGGAAGGTTTGTAAAGGGAAGCAAAAATCAAATGCAGCTCGGACTTCAACCTCTGATTCCCCAAAGAACTCAATTTCTTCTGTCAATAACGATTTGGAAAATTGGGTTATGTTACATGATAAGTCAAAGATAGTGGCGGATGATGTTAGAGATATCGGCAAGAAGGCTGGCATCAAGTTTCAATGTAATACCTCTAATAGCTTTAATCTTCTAACTAAGGAAGGAAGAAGAGAGTGGCGGGCAAGTGGTGGTGGAGGGTGGTGGTGTTGGGGTGGGTGTGAGTATAATGAAGTTGTTGTCTTATAATGCGAGGGGTTTAGGCGGTGGGGAAAAGAGGGTGGAGGTTCGGTGTTTAGTTCAAGAGAAGCATCCTTTTGTATTGTGTCTTCAAGAATTCAAACTGATAACGATTGATGATTTGTTTATAAATTCTATTTGGGGGGGACATTAACAATGGATACTCCTATCAACCGTCGGTGGGGGCTTCTGGTGGTTTGGTGATAGTGTGGGACAATAGTTTGGTGGATGTTTGGTATTCAATGAGTTTTGATCATGCTTTAGTAATTAAAGGAAAGGTTTTGAAGACTACCGATGTTTTTATTATTATTAATGTATATGCACCGTGTGACTCGGAAGGGAAAATGGCGTTATGGCAAAGCTTGAATCCGTTGGTATTGAATAATACTGATGTGTGTTTATGTGTGTGTAGGGACTTCAATTCAGTTCAGTATAGCGATGAGAAGAAAGAAAGGGGTACAGTTTTCAGAAAGGTGGAAGCGGATTTTTTTAATAAATTTATAGAAGAAAATTTACTGATTGACTTACCTATTTGTGGTCGTTTGTATACTTGGTATCGAGGCGATGGAGTTTCTATGAGTCGGCTGGACCGTTTTTTACTGTCAGAGAAGTGGTGTGAGGCGTGGCCAAACTGTATTCAGGTAGCTTATCAAAGGGGCCTTTCAGACCACGTTCCATTATTGGGGACCTCGTCCGCTCTGCATGCTTAAATGTGGCAGGGCTGCATTTCCGCAAACTATCTTTTGGTGAAGCCAAAAACTTAACAAAACCACTCTCATTAGAGGAAGTGAAGCATGCAATGTGGGATTGTGATGGGTGTAAGAGTCCGGAGCCGGATGGAATAAACTTTGATTTTATTAAAAAAAAATTGGGATATTTTGAAGGAAGATTTTATGAGATTTTTGGTAGAATTCCACCATAACGGTAAATTGACAAAGGGCATTAACTCTACTTTTATAGCTCTGATTCCGAAGGTGCTTAGTCCGCAACGCCTCAACGATTATCGGCCTATTTCTCTAGCTAGTAGGTTGCTTGTACAAGGTGTTAGTAAAGGTTTTGGCTAATAGATTACGAATGGTCATTGGTAGTGTTGCTTCCGATGCTCAGTCAGCATTTGTCAAGGGGAAACAAATTTTAGATGGAATATTGATAACCAATGAAGTGGTGGATGAAGTGAGACGCCGAGGAAGGGAACTACTTATGTTTAAGGTTGATTTTGAAAAAGCGTATGACTCCGTGGATTTGAATTATCTTGATGCGGTGATGGTCCATATGAATTTTCCAACACTTTGGAGGAAGTGGATGTCTGAATGTGTTGGGACGGCAACAACGTCGATTCTTGTCAATGGTTGTCCGACAGAAGAATTTTCTATCGAGCGGGGCCTTCGATAAGGGGATCCTTTGTCGCCTTTCTTATTTTTGTTGGCAGCTGAAGGATTTAATGTGTTAATGAATGCGATGGTTGATGCTGATATGTTTCACGGTTATGGTGTTGGTAATGGAGATGTCCGTTTAACTCACTTACAGTATGCGGATGACACTCTTATTTTTGGCAAGAAAAGTTGGTTAAATGTGCGGACAATGAGGGAGGTTTTGCTTTTGTTTGAGGAGGTGTCGGGTTTGAAGGTCGATTTTCATAAAAGTTTATTGGCAGGTGTAAATATTTCTAATTCATTGTTGTCAGAGGCGGCCTCAGTGTTAAATTGTTGCCTTTTATGTATTTGGGTCTTCCGATTGGTGGGAATTCAAGGAAATTGAGCTTTTGGCAACCCGTTGTTGATCGTATAAAGGCCCATTTGTCATTGTGGAGTAATAAATTTCTTTCTTTTGGTGGCCGACTGGTTTTGCTGAAGTCTGTCCTGTCCTCTCTACCAGTTTACTTTCTTTCCTTTATCAAAGCCCCTGCAGGTATAATTTCTTCTATTGAATCTATGTTTAAAAGATTTTTTTGGGTGGGTGGTGAGGAACATAGGAAAATAGCCTGGATTAATTGGGATACAATCTGTTCAAATATGGAGGATGGGGGGTTGGGGGTTAGGAGGATGGGAGTTTTTAATTTTTCTTTGCTAGGAAAGTGGTGTTGGAGGCTGTTGATGGAGAAGGAGGGGTTATGGTATCATGTGTTGAAAGCCCATTATGGTGAGGAGGGGGCGGTTAAGGGAAGGGGGTAGACACTCTTTAGTGTGGTGGAGGATGGTGTGCAATGTTTGTGAAGGGATTGGTGAGGAGGTGGGGAATTGGTTTGACAAAAACATTCGTAGGGTAGTTGGTGATGGGAGGGAGACTTTTTTCTGGTATGATAAATGGGTGGGGGATACTCCTTTGAGGTTCAAGTTCCCTCGACTCTTTGAGTTGGCTTTGGAGAAAGAGAGTACGATGGAGTCTATGTGAAGGCGCGGATGGGAGCATGATGGTGGGGCGTGGGTGTGGAGACGTCAGTTGTTTGCATGGGAAGAAGAGTGCTTGAGGGAGTGTTCTTTATTATTACATAACACTGTTTTGCAGGTTAATGTTCATGATACTTGGAGGTGGCATTTGGATCCAGTTCATGGGTATTCAATGCGAGAATCTTATAGGTTCATTTCTAATACTGCTGACAAACTAGAGAGAACTGGTGTCGAAGATGTTCGGCACATGTTAATCCCGTCAAAGGTGTCCCTGCTGGTGTTGCGCTTGCTCCGTAATAGAGTTCCTACAAAAGATAATCTGGTGCATCGTGGAATTATGCCTGCGACTGACATGGCTTGCGTGGCTGGGTGTGACTTACATGAAACTGTTGATCATCTCTTCCTTCACTGCACTTTTTCGAGTGCTCTTTGGTATCAGGTGTGGCAGTGGTTCAGAATTTTTTTAGTCCATGCCGGTGAGCTTCGACAACATTTTCTACAATTCACTAAGATGGCGGGCTTGCCAAGACATTCACATTTCTACTTCAAAATCATTTGGTTTGTAACTGTTTGGGTGATATGGAAAGAAAGGAACAACAAAGTTTTCAAACATACAGTTTCTACTCCTTATCATCTTTTAGAAAAGGTGAAGTTAAATTCTTTTTTAAGGCTGGAATCTAAGCAGATGCCTTTTGTTTATGAATACCACGAATGGTGGACACATCCCTTTCTTTGTATGGGATTGCATCTGTAACTTCTTTTGTTTTTGTCTGTTGCTCTTGTTGAGTAACTCTATGACTCTGTAAATATTTTCGGTGTTCCTCTTTTGTACTCCTTGTGCGGGGGAAACAATGAGTGGTGTTATTAATCTCATTTTGATTTGTTAAAAAAAAGAGAGAGAAGAGATAGAAAATAATACAATTATTTTTAATTTAATGAATAAACTTCACAACGTGAAAGCTACCTCTAGTCTCCTCACGTCCCAAGTTTAGGTCAGGGTGTGGGACACATGCCCCAACTCAAGTTTTTAAATTTCAAGCGACTACTTTAAATATTCTGCATTTTCGTTCCCTAAATGCTAAGCTTTGCACCACTGTCCTAAGTTCCAACAAACTCTTATCTCCCTTGACAAGTTTGTGGCACCGACACTTATAACGGAAGATGTGTCCAGTGTTTGACACATGTCGGTGTGACACCGGTACAATACTAACACATAGATTACACTCAATTATTTTACTTTTTAAATTTTTTACAAATGTCGATGTGTTCATGTCTGTATCAGCGCTTCTTAGCTCAAGCGATTCTCTCCCTCAACCACAATGAACACAGGAAAAATTAAAGTAACGTTTGAAAATAAATCAACCCAAAGTTATTCTTAATTTAGTTATAAGCAACATAGCTATATTTTCCTGTCATTCTTTAAAATGTTAGTGAAGGTTTGGAAGCTAGCGGTTAATTACTTAGAGGGTATTCCTCTAGAAGTCCAAATGAATGAGAGATCCAATCTTAATGTCAATACCTCTAAAAAAAAATCTCAATCTTAATATGTTTGGGAATAAGAGATTATGACGGTTATTCAGCACCGTTTCTGATATTTTATGGGTCTTGAGCAAATCGTGAGAAAACGACTCTCTTACATGACTATTTGAAAATATTTCAATAAAGGACAAAAAATAACTTAGCTCATTTAACAATATACGCATTAACACGTCATAATAGTTTTACAAAAGATAAAAATTAACTTCTCTTTTCTCGGAAATGCATACAAAGCAGTTTCTTCGAGCATTTTAAGATGAAAAATCATTTATATTCACATCAACATCAATGTTCTCCAGCATATCACCTGACAAAGTTGTCAAACCGTTCAATCTCTCTTATGATATGATGGTCTCAAGTAGGTTTTAATTAACTTTTGTTCTTAAAAAAATTCTTTCTGCCAATGCTATCGTCACAGACACCACCCTTAAAACCCTATAATAAGTCGCTTGAAGGTAACAATGTGCTTGTGAATTGAAGGCAGTAATGTGATTATGAATTGAATAAGAAGTCATTTGAAGGCGATGATGTTGAGGCAAAGTTTGAATGAAAAAGTCGTTTGAAGGCAACAAGCAAGAGGGCAACACCTTTTGTTGATCCAAGCAAGCATTGCATTTCGTTTCTAAACTCAAAAGTAATTTTTTTTGTTATAATTTTTGGGCCTCTCGTGCATTTTGTTTGAAGGTAAATGTTGCAATTGTCTTTCTATATAAACCCCTACTATAATTTTTTTTGTCCCTTACAAACCTGGGCCAAATTGGAATAATGGTCGTGACTCATATACAATTGACCTCTGCTAGTGTTGACTGTTGACTGTTGACAATGATGGCTAAGATTACATTGCTATCTAAATAATAAATACAATGAGTTATACAAAATAATTATCCTCTAATAAGCCATAGGCGATCGTGCCCCAGGGGTGACCCTACTATTATTTAGAAAGAGGTTATAACAACATTGTTAATTATGTTTTGGGGTGGTTGAAAGATATTCACTCGATGTTTATGTGTGAGAAGTGAGACATAAATATTTTTTGATGGTGAAAAAGTTAGGGAATATAAGGCATTTGTTCCTCTTTGTCGGTGGTGCAACCCACAAGAGGATCCCACCAATCAACTTCCTTGCTCATTACCAGTTTACTCGTCCATCGACTCAAACACACGTCAGACTCTTTGGTTCGTGTTTCAAGACAGGCCAAATGCGAAGCCCACATGCCGACGCCAGAAATGCGCAAACGTCAAGGCAGGCTGAATCAATGTCGAGGCAGTCCGTTAACTATGGTTTTGGTCACTAAAGGTTTGACCTTTCTTCTAATTGGATGAAAACTCAATTTAAAACTTTATTTTAGTTAACTTACTTGTTTATTAGGTCTATAATCATCACCTTTTCACTATTAGACTAATAAAATGAACTATAGTAAAACTTTACTTGCTAAACAAGTTAACTATGATTTTGGTCACCAAAGGTTCAACCTTTTTTTCTAATTGGATGAAAACTTTATTTTAGTCAAGTTACTTGTTTATTTGGTCTATAATCATTATACTTTTTTTTGGTTACATATAATCATTATACTTTTACTATTAGACTAATCAAATGAACAATAATAATACTTTATTTGCTAAACAAGTTAACTATGATTTTGGTCACCAAAGGTTCGACCTTTCTTCAAATGGGATAAAAACTCAATTTAAAACTTTATTTTAGTCAAGTTACTTGTTTATTTGGTCTATAATCATCCTAATTTGACATTTACTCTAATAAAATGAATTATAGTACGACTTTACTTGCTAACCAAGTTAGCTATGGCTTTGGTCACCAAAGGTTCGACCTTTCTTCTAATTTGATAAAAACTCAATTTAAAACTTTATTTTAGTCAAATTACTTGTTTATTAGGTCTATAATCATCCTAATTTTACATTTACTATAACCAAATGAACTATAGTAAAACTTTACTTGCTAGCCAAGTTAACTATGGTTTTTGTCACCAAAGGTCCGACCTTTCTTCTGATTTGATGAAAACACAATTTAAAACTTTATTTTAGTCATGTTACTTGTTTATTAGGTCTATAATCATCTTACTTTTACTATTAGAGTAATGAAATGAACTATAATAAGACTTTACTTGCTAAACAACTTAACTATTATTTTGGTCACCAAAGGTTGAACATTTCTTCTAATTAAATGAAAACTCAATTTAAACCTTTATTTTAGTCAAATTACATGTTTTATTGGTCTATAATCATCCTAATTTGACATTTACTCTAATCAAGTGAACTATTAGGAATTAAAATGAAAAAAAAAAGATAAAAGATAAAAAAATTAGATGATGTGTGTACTTAAAAAAATTTTATTTTAGGTTGACGATGCAAATGTTTCTCCTCTAGCTTGATTGTTATCATCCTGCACCCTTTTGACGACCATTGCCATTTTCTTTCATTTTGGTTGGTTGTTTAGGGTTGAATACCACACCCTTATGAAAATGTGCCAAGATTGCGATGAACTATTTGTTTCAATGTATCTTTGGTTGCACTTTAGAGTTAGAATTAATCTTAACATGTTTTAGGGATGTACAAAAGACGAGTTAGACTGAGTAGTATATATGTGACTTGAACCCGATCTTAACCTTAACTTAAGTATTTTTTTATTGTTTATATATCAATCCAACTCTAAACTCGATCAAACTCGATGAGGTACATGTTTAATAAAGACATGACAATACCTAAGACAAGATGGGTTGACCCCAATAAAGCTAACACTACAACATTTTTCACTTTAGGCAACGAAACTTTAGTCCGCGGCTGAAAAATGGTTGCCTAAAGGTTAATATACCACAGTTTTGTTCACGTTGACGAGCATATTTCCTTTGTTCATTTTACTGCTAGAAATCGTGGCTTATTTATCTCAGGCCATGATTTTGTAGGCGTGGGAATAATCTAGCCATGGCCTATACCTTTTAGGCGACGATTTTTTGTCATTGCTAGTTAAACCATATCTAAAACCGTGGCATCTGCTTATTCAATAGGCGGCATATAAAAATCATGGCATCTACTTATTTAGTTTTAATTTTTTAACGATGAGAAAAACAACAAAAACACTTATTAAACAAAAAAACAAAACTCGAATCCTCTTCTTCTTGTCATCACCCTCTTTTTGTTAAACACATGACAATACCTAAGACAAGATGGGTTGGCCCCAAAAAAGCTAATTACCAATACATAACCATTTTTTTAGAAAAAGAATTAATAAACAAATGTTTTTAATCATAGGACAATAGTAAAGTAATTTCAGGAAGAGATGTGTTATGAACAATCATTTTGGTAACAACTTTTGAGACAACCATTAATTTACAAAAAGAAATAGTTATTGATATGAAAACTAAAGCAACAGAGAAAGAAAGTAAAAACATAATATGAATATGAGAGAAAAAGTTGTCACAAAAATTGTCAAAAAATAATTGTACGAATATCATTTCTCTTCCAGGAATCACACATTTTTATTAGTATAATATTCAACTTTGCTTAATATTCTAGTAGCATAATATATCAGTAGTATATACAACAATTTTTCACAATTTGGTACCATCGGTTAGCTAAATAAGAATGTTTTTCTATCAAGATGAAATCCAATCATCTTAGTACAATCTAAATATGTTGTGTTGTCCGGGATCACCAGATGACAACAACATAATATTTCAATATCAAATGCAAAAACACTAAAATAATAAAAAAAATACTAGAAACATTGTATTACAAGTTAATTAACAGTTTGTAACATATATAATCAAAATAAACGATGCATAAATTAAAGAGTGCAATTGTCAAAATAAGCGGTTATCCTTTTTTTATGCTAGTTGGTAAGATAGTGTCTCAAGCTCTACAACCAAAATGTTAGACATGATAAACCGGTAAAAAAAACAGCTAAAACATGAAAAAACAAGTATAAGTGTGAGAGTTAGAGACTGAGTGTGGTGACATGTCATAAAATAATACTTATAAGCTAATATAAAAAAATGTATTTGTCCTCAAACTAAATTGAGACGGAAGAGGTAACCTGAAATCATCCCTATCTTATTTCTACTTTGTATTTTGAACGTGTTAGACCCGACCCGTTATGTTCAAGTTGGGACGGTTACAAGACCGGACCGAGTTTTGTACCCTCACATGTTTAGATGTTATCGTGTATAGTTAATTTTGCCAAATAACTTGTTATAATTTAAAGTTACAATATGACATTTGCATATATAATATATTTTGTTTCGAAATTTATTCAACATATTTGTATCAAAACATGAATCTATTTAAGTATATTCAAGTAAACTATAATCATAATCAATTTATTTAAAATTGATTATTTTTATTGTACAACTAAACGCACATGAATGACTAACTAATCCGTGTTTGAGTTTAAAATTTAGGCTTAAATATGTAAAACGTCCCTGTAATTTCGCGTGTTTTTGCAAATCGTCCCTGTATCTTTTTTTGTTTCAAAAACATCCCTGTAATCTACTAACCGTTTGCAATTCGTCCTTCCCATTAACAGCCGTTACAAAAACGTTGTGGGGCAGAGAGAAACACATGCGGTGAAGTGTGAGTTGGCAAAAACTTGCTTATGTGTCAAGAGAGTTGATGAGTGACTAGAAAGGAGGGACCAAAACCAAAAACGCAAAATTGCAAGGGATGAAATTAAAAAAACATACATTTTGTTCATTCCTCTCCCTCGTGTTTTTTCTGCTTCATCTCCAACCCCAATTAAAACTCTACCATCTTAAGCATTAACATATTAGTCTGAAAGTACCAAGCATCACTCACATGTTAAACCACAACAGGAACAAAAATAAACCCATTTTTCCCATTTAGTGTTAAACCCAAACCCAAAAATTCATAAATCCTCAAACAAGACAGATCCAAACACACCCTTTTGTTCATGCAACAACTCAAAAATCCAACACATACACGTTTTAATTCATCCAAAAGGGTACTCGATTCAACAAGAAAAATCAAATTTTGGAGGAGAAACTTGAAAGGAGAAATTGTGAGTAAGTGAGTTAACTAGAGATGGGTGGAGAGGAACCGTTTACTTGCAATATTCGAGAATGTCCCACAAATTATTGATGCCCATTGTTGTAATGGAGAATGAGAGATTGTTCTACAAGTTTGAGAGGGATAATTTCAGAGTATCAAATCTCAAATGCTTGATCCAAAAATACTCCCAAATGTGCAATGTTTCTTCTTCTCCTTTCCTTCCATTATCCTTTTTCCTGTTTCAATAGAAAAGAAAGAAAAAGAAGTAGATATTTTCAATTCGTTCAGCGAAGTTTCTGTTGGTGATTCCCCATGTTACTTCTCTTTTTGAACTCACACTCAGCTCACCCTGCTTTTCTATACTTCACGTGAAATCAATGAATTCAAGTGGTATCATGAGCCTTTACCTAGTGTGAAGTGTTCTTAATTTTGGGGAGAAAAACTAAGAATATGCTAATGCACTCTTATCATCAAAAATCCAACACATACACATTTTTAATTGGGGTTGGAGATAAAGAAATTGGGGTTGTAGATGAAGAAGAAAAAACAAAGGGAGAGGAATGAACTAAATTTACTTTTTTTTTAATTTCATCCCTCTGCAATTTTGCACTTTTGGTTTTGGTCCCTCCTTTTTAGCCACTCATCATCTCTCTTGACACATAAGCAAGCTTTTGCCAACTCACACTTCGCCACGTGTGTCTCTGTCTGCCACCACAACGTTTTTGTAATGGGAGTTAACGGGAGGGACGAATTGCAAACGGTTGGCAACTTACAAGGATGATTTTGAAACAAAAAAAGATACAGGGACGATTTGCAAAAACACGCAAAATTACAGGGACGTTTTGCATATTTAAGCCTAAAATTTAATATTGTATAGACGTGGTTGAGTTTTGAAACCCACAAATAGTTTTATACTTCTTCCGACTTTAAACATAAGGGAAAAAAAATTAATTCAAAATAATGTACTTTTTTCTTAGGACGTCCAAATACATGCATTTTGTTTTTTGAAAAGTTATATATTAGTAATTAATTGTAAAATTAATATTTTTTGTTTGAATTTGAATACGAATTCTCTTTTTCTAACATTTCACTTAAACTAATTGCACTATCCAAATTTACAACCGTTACTGTTGGAGTGTTTTCAATACAAGTTAACTATAGTTACTTAATAAGCAAGCATATGATATGAAATACTAGTTAGAAATTTAGGTAAACCGCAAGCATCTCGTGGCACATAGTTTATGCTTTTGGTTCAATATCAATTTAGTTCACTCCTATTGATAGGTGCATCATGCATGCTGGTTAGGAAAAAAGAATACATTTATTCCAGCTAGCTGCCGAACCAGTGTCTATAAAGTTGGTAACGGTCTCTGGCATTAATGGTTGTATAGGTCCCCACGCTTGAGAAAAAAGAAAAAGCATAGAAGTAGAAGAAGACGAACAAGATAAAAGGAATAAGAAGATGCAAATGAAACAAAGGAATAATAAGGTACTTGTAATTTTGATACATATCATGGATTAATACAAAACTATAGTGGTTGAAGGTTGAACGATTATGATTAAAAAACACTGTTGAAAGACATAGTAAAAAGAGAGGGGTATGTATAATGTAACAGTTGAACAGTTCACATATATCCATGAAAGAAGAACAAGCATGAATTTCTGAGCCTCATTTTCGTACCATATATTATAGCTTCTGCAAATTTAGCCCACACTGCTGTGTTATTTACTTGTTTCTTTTTGCTTTATCTTTCGATATGTTTCTTCTTTGAGACCCACACACACCGACATTTTTGGAATCTGAGGTAACTATTTACTGCCTACGTAGTACAAAGACACGGAGAGGAGAGATAGCTTTTGTCTGTGTTGCTTTATTCTTTCTTGAAAGGTTACATTGGTCCTTTCAAAAGTTGTTTATCATAATTCAATCATACCCCTCATCTTCTTTAATTTATTTTTCATAAGATCAATTCTTCATTGAAACATTGAAACATGAATATGGCTGCTTTAGTGTGCAACCGATATGGATTATCAAACTCAATCAAAGTACTATATAGGTATTAGTTGCAACACTTAAGCCCTAATTAATTCGTCATAGAAATAAACGAAATTATAACCACTTAACTATGAAGCATGGATACAGACACGAACACTGGACACGACATATATACTGACACGTCGATATCGCTAATAATTTGAAAAAATCACATATTTTAGTGTAATTATATGTGCTGGTGTCGTATCGATGTCGGACACGACACGTGTCCGAGACCGGGACACGTCTACGAGGAGTATATGTGCTTCATAGACACTTTTAACCGAACTACAAGACCAAAGAACATATTTGGTTGTCTTTCAATTTTAGTTTCACATATACTTTCATACTCGTTGCTTCTCTAACCTCTTCAATCAGGATAGGACCAAGGTGAACAACAAAACTCTTTCAAAAAATTTGTCGCATTTTCAAAACTTGATTTAAACTCAAAACATCTTCTTAAACCAAAAGAGACCTAAATAATCTCATCTAACAAAAGAGACCTAAATATTCTCATCTAAGTATGTATGTCAATTGTTCCATAGATTATGACTTGCACTTGGAATTTGGATGATAAAGTTTGTGATTATGCGTACGGCGTGTGTTTAGCACAATCTAATTCGAATGGAACAATAACTCCAAAGTCTGAAGTGGCAGAGAGAGAATGTGCATGGAGAAATATTATTGACCATAAAGTAGAAAAAGGTAAGAATTATTTTGACCGTAGACTCTTTTTCCCTTTGAAATTCACATTAGTGCCTAATTAATAATTCGGGTTTGTATTATGCATAATTCTGTTGAAGAAGTTCTAGAACAGTCATCCACTCTAAGTTTTGTCGAATATAGAAAGAATTGCATGATTTTGAGTGGGATTTTGGCGTCTTCTTTCAACCTCAAATAAATATCATACAAATATACATGTCCCATCTAATGAATCTAATAATCTTGTAATAATTTCAACCATATGTTTGACTCTTGACTGATGCACCAAATGTATATCTAAAATTAAAATAAAGATTACTCTCCCTTTCTTACTCATCAAGCATCCACAAATTTCGATTCTATATGGTTAATATCTTGAGCAATCAACTCATTTGGATCGATCTTGTCGTATTGATTTGGAATTTGAGAGTATGTTCCTCCTCAATGTTTCAGTTTCGATTCTCATTTATGTCAATTTAAATGGACTAATTTCATTTCTTCAAACAAAATATCTTGTGCAATCACACAGTTGAAACATCAAAATCATCAATTTAAGATCGCAATTTTTTTAATGTAATAAAATAATGAATTTAAAATCTAAATCGTCTGATCTTGATATAATACCCAACGTAGCGCGTAACGTGTGAATGGATACATCCACACCTTGCTACTCTCACGCTCGTCATTGTTATGTTGCAATTATGTTCTATGTCTGAATTTAAAAAAAGTAAAACAAAAAAACTATCCATTAATACAGTTATACTAACAAGTACGATGTAAGCAGCTTCCTTGGAATCAAAATTTGACACTACTGAGGAAATTATTCAGACCAGTAAATAACTGTCACACTCAATTGTTTCCAAGAAGTATAGTAGAACTTAATACCAGCTTCTGGATTGTAGTAAAGGAAGGCTTTAAATTACTCAGTGATAAAGAGAAACATCCGAAGAAAAGAAAAGAAAAGAAAAAGCTAGTGTGTCAGAAATCAGAATCTTAAATCTGTACCTTAAATTATATATCCAACTTGTGCATACAATTACACATTCATATATCCATTATTAATTCCAGATGCAAAGATATACAACTTTAATTTGCATTTAGAATGTTTCACTAATTTAATTTTAATTAATTTAATTAAAATTTGTATAAAGAGGCTGCAAGATATATAAACATTCATAATTTACAAACATATTCCAAGAAACATTACCTCTAAAGTTAAAGTCATCACACTCTTTAGTTCTGTATAACCATATGCTTTATCGTGTAAGCTGAATCTGAGAATCATATGCAAAGGATGGTGCAAAAATAGTGTAGATTAAACTAGCTAGCTCTATGTAGCTTGTTGTAGCTAGGTGTAAAGTAAGTAAAATTAAGGAAATTTTTGTACCAAATTGATATTACAACGTCATATAAAAAACACACATATATAAGTTATAACATTACATGCACACACAAAGTTATAGAAAATAAAACAAGCCCTTATATGGTACATAAATTACTTGACTCCATGAAATAAAAAAAAACATAAACAAAATCAATTACTAGAAGGAGAAGAAGAAGAACAAGATCAATTCTACTACCATGACTGAGTTGAATAATATGAGTGATCATAGTTGAAGTTGTGACCAATATTCGCTCGAAACTTCATATATTTGATCCATTCCGTCCAAAGTTATAAGAGATGAGTAGTTGAAGAGCCTGATAAATCATTCCAAGAATAGTATTGTTGTTGGTTATTATGTTCAGAGACACCAAGAGATGTTCTTGATAAATTTAAAGCTCGATTTTCTTCCATTTTAACCGGTGGCTCTTGATTAGCCCTAGAGTTTGAAGCTATATCTCCAACAAATCCAGATGCTGCAGCTTCAATATTACTTTCTCCTTGAAAAGGGTATGAATTATTTCCAGAAGAGTTTGATTCAAAAGTATTTAAGAAAGGAAATTGCTGCAAATTACGCCATGGTTCAACTCCAACACCTCCAGCAATAGCAGAAGCAGAAACAGAAACAGAAGTTGAGTTACCATTACCAATACCAATTTGAAACCCCATATGATCTTGTTGTTGATGTTGTTCTTGGATCTCACGCAAACCAAGACCCATGTTAACGTTTCCAACGACATAACGACTCAGATTCTGCATCGAGGCCATGAAGGGTAGGTTAGGAATTGTTTGTGGTAACTGATGAGCAATTAGTTCATGATGAGAAGGGATTGCACTTGATGAGGAAGTTTGTTTTTCATGAGAGCTTGTTGAATTAGGAGATTTTGAGCGGCTTCTTTTGTTTTTCTTGTTGTTTCTACGGCACCCTCCACCAACAGGAACATTTCTAAGTGCACCCCCTCTTGTCCAATAACGCCTACATGTCTTGCAGAAGTGACGTGGTTGAGTGAGGCTGTAGTTGTTGAAGTAGCAAAATTTAGTGTTGGTTGAATCACAACGAGGACACTTTAGTGCTGGTTCTGGTGGTGGTAGTTTTGCTAAACGAGCTCGATCAGCCATGGAGCCTGGCCTGATCGAGCCCATAGTACCACCACTAGTACTACCTCCCACTTGAGGTGGTAAAGGTGGAAGAAGTTGAGTGTTATCGCTTCCATTTGGTTGCTGATGATTTGGTTGCTGCAGGTTAAAATAGATGGAAAGAAATTAAAAAAAGGGAATTTAAAAAATTATTGTGATGAAAAAAAATCTAGTATATTCAAGAAGATGTAGTAAGGAATATGAATGATTCATCTTTTTGAAGTTTTTTTTTTTCACTTTCTTTTTTGGATTTGGAATTTGATGAAAATTAAAACTTTACCTGGTGGTGCCAATTAGGAGGATCTACATAACCTTGAATAGAAGAGAAAACCATGGTATTGAAAATCCTTTTATGTTTTCTTTTATAAAGTTTTGATGGCTCTTTAGGGAGATGGTGGAGAATCAAACTAAGGGAATACAGAGAAGAGAAAGAAAGGGAAAAAGAGCATTAAAGGAGGTGAGGAGGGAGGAGGAAAGCAGCAAGAAGAGGCTTTAGTTTGTTTACTTTGCCCTTATTCCCTCATTCTCTCATCTCTTTTTGTTTTATTATATTTTTTAGGGTTTTTAGTGGAGGAAGTTTCTTAACCTATAAGCTTCTTTTTTTTAATGGGTTGGTCTTATAAATTTGTTCTTAAAAAGGGGATAGTGGTGGATACCATGCATGGATGAGAGAGAGGGAGAGATAATAACAAGTTATGGTTACACCGTATATCTCTCTTTTTGTGTGGCAATATGTCTTTTCAAGGGTACATGGTGGAATCTAATGACATAATCAAGGAAAAGAACTTAGAGCTTAACCATCAAGTTCATAGATAATTGACATGTTAAAAGATTCCTCACATATTGTATATTGCAGTAGTTTTTATTCATATACTTGTATTTTTTTTTTGGTTAACCCTACGATTTTTAGGAAAAATGATCCTTAGTAATTTGAAGTTCGTTTGATAGGTAATCCCAACATGTACGTGTTTCTTATTTACGAAATCTTTAGTTGTACATAAGAAGTTTACCTCGCAGGAAAATTACATTTTTTATATAATTGAACGGAGTTTGAATTCCATTTGAAATAATTTTCCCAATTTTTATTTTAAAATGTACATGCTGATTGTTTAGATTTATTTTTAGAAGACACGTTTTAAATTATTTATTGCATAAGTTTTTTATTTTATTTCAGAAACACATATTTATCTTACATATGGGAGGATGATGCTTTTTTTCTTTTTCTATTGTGAGGATTGATGGAAAGTGTGCAAGAAATAAGATAGTGAAATCATGAGACTATTTAAATACAATTTTAAAAAAAACCCGAATTAATACACATTGCTAATTAAATTAATTATATATTTTTTTGAAGGAAATTAAATTAACTATATTGTTTAATATTTTTAAATTAAATCAATGAATTTTATATTAAAGAACACTATATGAATTGCGAATGTAGCTAGTACAATATGAAGTGAAAAAAGCCTACACAATTCCTATTCATGAAATAGTATCAAATTAGCCTTGTTTTTGTAGGAAAAAACCACCCTTACTACTAGTACAATAAAAACACCTTTTTTAAAAAAAAAAATATATATAAGAGATATACAATAAAGAAATGTAGATGACAATATTTACTTATTTTTTTGGAAAAATAAGGTAAAATTATTCCATCAAATAGAATTTATTGCCTTTCTTTCACCAATATAATTGTATATCTATTTAGTTTTAAAAGTTCATTAGATCTACTCGCATTTAGATTAGATGATACACGTTTTTTTTTCTTCTTAATTAATATTTTCGAGTATGAATGAGTTAAGAAAATGTAGTAATGACGTTATCCAAAAAAATTCTACCTTAAGATGTTATCTTTTGCGATTGCGTAGGGGATATTCCATTTTTTTTTTTAAATATCATGCCAGAAAACATACATGTCATCTTTTTTTGGTGGTGGCCGGAATTTGAACGCCGGACCTTGCATATATTATACACTGTCCTTACCAACTAAGTGTCTTCTAACTATAGATTAAATATTTTGACTAGCCTTTCATATTTAACCATTTAAATAAGAAATCCTTGCTTTTTCATTTTTTTTCCACCCAATTATTTGATCAATGAAACTAAGTTTGTTATTTTATAGTCAAAAGCAGTTCACTAATTCTAGAAAGAAATGAAAATGAGTTTAACACAAGATATTGATTTTGCTTAGTCTGCTAAAGAAACACATTCATAATATATTAATTTTGTCAAAATATATGATTTTGCAAAGGGTACGGAAGATGATTGAAGTAATTAAAGAAAGATGAGACAAGTAATTCAGAAAGAAAACGTGAAAGGGGAAAGGGAAGTTTGCAACATTGTCATATATAATGTGTTGTATTATAAATAATTGACGCTAGCTAAACTTTAATTGCTTTACTTTTTTATGTACTAAGGGCCAGTAAAATTCAAGGCTTAAAGTTGTGGTCAGATCCTTTTTGGGCACAGCACCAACACTAGTGACATCAATGTATGAAATGCTATGTTTATCCAACTTTATCAACAAGTATCTTTTTAACAAAATCTTCTTCTAGTTGCCTCTCTTAACTTTAATGCTCAATAATTAATACTTCAAAATTGAGGGCGTTTAATTAATTAATGTGTTTCTTTTATCTATTTTTTGTTTTGCTTTTTCTTTCATGACCCTACTTTTTTCATGGCACATAGACCCCCAAATATGGTAGATAAAAAACAATATATTCTTTTTGTAAGTGGGCCGGAGTCACACTCATACTAGAACCAATTGAGTAGGGACTAGAATGAAATGAAATGCAACTATAACGAGATCAATGTCGTTTCTTCATCAATAAGAAATTTCAATCTAATTATAATAAGCTTCATTCAGCATTCGTTACCTTTTTGGATGACTTGACTTGCAGTGTTAGTCCATGTAGGTATACTCATGTTGTGGGCTAAGAGACATCGAATGAGTTCTAAGCAAATATGATAAGCTCGTAAGTATACGGTTTTATCGCGTAATAAAAAAAAAAATTTGATAGAGACTTGTTGAATATCAAATGTAATTTTTAAGTTGTTTAGCTAGAAAAAAAAATGAACTTTGATGGATTGATTTTTAAAAATATGCAATTAAAGAAAGTGTCTTGGAGTTATTGGATTTTATCACCACGGTAGAAAGTTTCAGTCTCAATTCTTCCTATTTCTATGGATAATTAAAGTCTTAAAGGTGAGGTATATTAAGATAACCAATAACCTCTTTCAAGGTCTTAAAAGTGTATTCTAAACTAATATAGTCTACTATTATCATGGTTTACTATATGCTAAAATCTATTAAGTTCAAATACACTATATATCACCTAATGAGATTTTAGACTATTTCAAAGCATTTGTTCAACTTTCGTTACTTTGGTTGATCCCCAAAATATTTCTTAAACACAACAAGATTGAATTAGATACTTTGAAACTCGACAACAAAAAGAAAGAATTGAAATTGTGGAAAGAATACTTTCCATAATTCAAAGACATTGGAGAACTACTCACTCGTCATATTGATGTGGAAAAACATAAATACGAAGGAACACAAGTAAAGAAAACATAGATTTATGGAAATCACAAGAACAAGATACAATGTTTCTATGTGTGTACAATGATGAGAAAAACCTAGATTACAAGCCATTATATAGTCACTAAGGCCATAATTTCATGCACTTCAGTAGTGACTATGGCATAAGTTTTGATTATTACAGAAAACCTCTAGAAATCAAGAAGCTTAATCGACAAAAATCAATTTAGTCTGGTCTAGGGGTGTACAAATGACGGGTTAGGTTGGGTTGTATGTGACTTGAACCTAGTCCTAATTTTTGGTCGGGCCAATTTTAAGACCCAAATCCGTCCATGAACCCGATCAAACCCGATGAGGTTCGAGTCTAACAAGGATAGGATAATACGAAGTCAAGACCGGGTTTGTTCGAGTTCAAAAATTAGCACAATCATACAAACTGACTAAAAGTTGTACCAATATTGTGTTACAAATTAATTAACAATTTGTATTCAATATGACCAAAATAAACAGTGCATAAATTAAAGAGTACAATTGTCACTCAAAAAACAATGGTTTGAGACGGTGTGAAGTTGAGTTGGAGAAGCGACGACATGAGACTAAGTCAGAGGAGGCGAGGAGCGGTGGAAATGTGAAGTGAACCCTAGGTTGATGTTTAAAATAGAAAGTGAGTATTGTGAAATTGAAAGGGTCGTGTGTGAAAGATCAAGTCTGAGAGTGTATGTAAAATAATATTTAAAAAAATCTTTTATCCATAAATTAAATTGGGACGAGACGGGTAAACCGAGGGTTAACTTGATCCCTATTTTAGTTATGTCCATGTCCTATTCCATATTTTTTGTCCTTGTTTTTGTTTTGACTGGGTCAGACTCGTCCCATTGTGTTTGGGCCGAGATGGGTTGTAAGACAGAGTTAAGTTTCATACACTCCTAGTCTGGCCTTACGACCATGTAGAACCTTACAGGCAGTCGTACTGCTCACAACTTTACGGACTTTGCGATGCGATTTTCCATCTTCTTATAAGTTATGACTATAATTTATGACCTTCTAGCTACGTACTTAGGTTGTTTTACATTAAAATTACACTTTCTTTTCATTGAAGAAGCTCTTCACAAACATAAATTGTTCATTAGGCTTAAAGATGTCATAAAATGCATAATTTCCACTACGTTTCATAATTTGTTCATATTCCCTTGATCTTATCCTATAATTGATAATTAGACAAAAAGTAGTAAAATAATACTAGAAATATAAAAAAAAACTATTAATTTATTAATAAAATATAAGTATAAAATATGTATAAACATACATTATCAAATTCCCCCATACTTGAACCATTTCATGTTCTCAAGCAATTGCTTAGACAAGAAGTATTAAATAAGGCGAACACAAGAACAAAATTTAAGGACAAGTGCAAGCATTTGGCAAAGTAAAATAGCAAGGAATCATCAACCTAAGTTCCAAGTTATAGTCTTAATCTCCTTAAGTCACAAGTTCTCATCAAATTGGACACTCACCTCACGAGATAACTCATTTAAGCACAAGGTAATTTGATTCCACTCAGAGTTCATAAAAGATTGAGTCCTACCATAAGTTTGACCATAAGCTACATCTGTTGTTTTTGAGCCTTGAAGTTTCTACAAATAACTTCAATTCTTCAACAATTCTTTGATGTGACCATGATTCTTGAATCACAAGAACCAACCTTCATTCCTTCAAAAAAAACACACTTGATCAAGCAATGCGATGAGGTAATCAATCTGCAAATGTCCTTAATATTATAAGTCACTCAACCATTCAAGACTCTTTTGATCCTTGAGCACTCAACCTTTGATTCTTCATAAGGCATGGATTAATAATGAATACATAGAATGAAGAAAACCCTCAATTCCTAATTTGAGGTAAAAAACCACAGTTCCTTTAAGTTCCAATTGTCCCCCAATTAAAGAACCTATGAAATCATACTCTAACATACAAAGATATCATAATCTAAGTAACTCTCAAAGTTCTCAAAATCATAATCAATGTATGAGAGTTTTTATACAGTAGAATGTAGAAGATGAGTGTAATGAGAGAAGAAAATGTAGAAATTTCATAGTTAGAAAAATAGTGTTATTTTACTTATATAGTTTCTAAAAAAGAGTGAATGAATTTGTTAAAAATGAGATTAAAAATGATTAAAACTGTAACGCCCGTATTAAAAGTGTCTAGAATATTTAATACGTTTGTTAAAACTGATACTGGATACATTAAATCATACAATACGGAAAGCGACATAAGTCGGAATTCAGATACAAGGGTCATAAATTACATTATTTAAGCATGATCGGTCTAATGAAACGGGTACAACAAGTCTCATCACGATACATATAGCTACAATAACATAATAAAACTAGACAGCATAAGCATGGATCCATAAGCACGATCAGTCCAAAGCCTTCTCCTTACCTTTGCCTCGAACAACCTGCGAACCTGAACAAAGAAGGAGTGGGATGAGACATAATGCCTCAGTGAGTTCTACCTAAACCCT
>Ga0228710_1004538_pt1 | contig 21910 bp, 14 predicted proteins | sample MedpolnodulmetaG_FD_177995 | JGI IMG/M metagenome (GOLD analysis project Ga0228710, IMG submission 177995) | Root nodule microbial communities from Medicago polymorpha collected in Santa Monica, California, United States - pink nodules | ecosystem: Host-associated > Plants > Roots > Nodule...
TCCAATCTCACACACATCACAACTTCATTATTTATTTACTAGTAGATTACTAACCAACAACTCTAATCCAAGTAATTACTTGAGAAATTTTTATTGGTAATTTTTAATAGATCACAACTCAAACCTCCATTTCATGTGATATCACTTTACCTCAAGGATTACCTTAGCGGAGACCTCTTTCCAACTTAAATTCGATCAGTAGGACTCTCGTTAACAAAACAGATGATGAAGCAGTTGTCGCACATTCCATAATTCACTTTCTCCATAAGGTCGGAAAATTAATCTTTGTTATAATCGAATTCAAATACCTCCAACAGAGCATACTCCTGTGATTTTTTTCAAAAGAAAATTCATGAAGTTAACAAAATAAGATAAAAAAAAAGAAGCTCCAATGAAAGCAACAATTGCTCTATTTGAAAACATAGTGAATTTCTTGACTGTATGAAATCAATTCAATTAATATAACCGTTACTCACAACAAATTTCAGAATGTGCACAGAAAGAACATATTGATCAATCACAATTAATACATAACAAAATCATATTAAAGAAGCTCATAACATAACATATTCTGCAATATTGCGATCAACGTTCCAAACGGTTTTTAAGGTGGTTTAACAAGTTGCCAATATATCTATCTTGTCTTTCAATATTGACAAAATAATCTTTCGCCTCTTTAATACTTTCCCTATAGATACTCCCTTCTTCTTCAAGCATAACTAGTCTAATTGAGCGAACCACTGAGTCGCTTGTGAATGACCCATCTTGTTCATCTCTAGGCATTGTGTATGCTATCTTCTTTTCTTCCAATATCTTTGCATTTAATCCTTGATCGGAAAAAAACGTCATCAGCACAAGTGGCTTCTCGTTTTGAACTGCCTCCATCACCGATGCCCAACCTGCGTGAGAAAAGAACGCACCAATTGCCGCGTGGCCCAATATCTTCATCTGTGGAGCCCAATAAGTGCATACAACTCCACGCCCCTTGGTGCGATCCTCAAACCCTTCTGGCAGTTGTAATAATTTACTCCCATGTTGAGCCCTAAGGACCCAAAAGAATGGAAGATTCAACTTCTCCAATCCTAAAGCTATCTCATTGACTTCTTCTTGACTTAGTGTTGATTCGCTACCAAAAGCCACATATACCACCGAGCTACGAGGTTGGTTGTCCAACCACTTCTTAATCTCTTGCCATGTGTCATTTTCATCGACGAACTCAAACTCTGTGCTAGGGAGTTTACCGGTGGGGAGAATTGGTTTCTCAAGAATGTTTTGGAGTAGTTGAAACCACTCAGATTCAAATTTGGTACAGCCACGAATCAAAATGGTGTCGCAGTTTTGAATACAAGAAGCAAAACGATACTGTCCAGAAATACCTGAGTCATTTTTTATAGAGTGAAGTTCCGAGTTCTTCTTCATCTCAAAGTATTGGTATGCCACTGTAGTCTTGAATGGAATCCACGGTGGTGGAGCTATGTAGTCCTCCAGCTTTGTTCGAGGGTCTTTCTCTTTACCCGTAAGAATCGAAATTGGGCCCAAGAAGGCCAAATTTTGTGGAGAGAAAGTGCAGAAAAATGCACATTTTATACCAAATTTGGTTGCCACAGGACCTAACCAAAAAGGAGCAAAATCATGCAAAATCCAATCAGCATTAGAAGATTCTAGGAAATCGGTCAAAGGTTGTTCTAGTTTGTCAAAGGCATCTTCAATGTATTGAAAGTCCTTGTACGAGACATCTCTAGTGGCCTCTGCATTTTCTGGAAGGTTATCAACTTTTGGCATTGGAAGGCTCACAAATTTGATGAGAGGAGCAACGTTTGGTGGTAGTTTAGGGAGGCGTTGTATGTTTCTTGGTGTAGAAACATAGCTAACTTTGTGACCCTTTTGTGCTATAAGTTTGGCTAATTCAAGATATGGAATCATGTGACCAAAGGCTAGCCATGGAAACATTACTATGTGAAGTGGCTTTTCTTCATCTCTAACGGTATCCATGATAGAGGAAGCTAACTACTATGGAAGAAATGAAAGTTACTATAAATATACTCAAAAAGGATAAGGTTATCCTATAAAGTTATTTTTGTGTGGAGAATAAGCTAACTACTATGAAACTTTCTATCCAAAATAGTCACCAACTACTCATTTGGCAAAAGATCGCATCAGAACCAGATGAAATGAATTATTATTTGGGGATTGAAAAATTATTTGGGGATTGAAAATGACATTTATGCACCCCAATACACGGGTGACCATTATAGACCATTGGAGTAGCGTGTTCCTTTGGAGACCATTCCCTTCTAAATTAACCTTGTGAGCACGGTATTTGATACAACTTTCAATTTGAAAATGGTTAAATAAATCAAAGGAGTGCTGATTTTTTAACACCCCCATATGGTACACCCTTGGGAGAAAGGAAAATACTTTGGTGATATTAGTGTATTTTGATGAGAGATGAGAATGTTTCATGAATGATTAAAATAAATTAGTTTTGTTAAGAGAAAATGATTGGCTAAGAGAAAGATAGACACAATGTCACCAATGAGAGTGGATTCTCTTTAAGTGGAATTTTCTCCATTTTTCTCAATTGTTAGATCTACATCATTAAACACGAGAGAAAAGAAGAGATATAATATTGTATAGAAAAGAAGATATCGAGTGTGTGGTTGAGATGTAACAACTGAGAAAAATAAATAAACTTCACTTGAGAAATTTCATTCCCGTAACCAAGGTCGTCAAATTTCAATGTCACCAATAGGCATGACAACATAACTCATACTCGTGGTTACCCGTCCGAATCAAACCCAATTTGACGGGTTTTCCCCATTTTAACTGGGTTTGGGGTATGAGTTTGGGTTTTTTCAGATTTCAAAACACGGGTATGGGACGGGTAACAGGTACATAAGTACCCACCCCGAACCCATACCCAAACCTGTCCCGAATGCAGAAAATTACTTTATGTTGATATGTCATGTTATTTTGTTTGATAATTGTCGTGTTATAAAAACGATCATTGATATTTAAAGGAGCAACTAAATCAATCGGTCTAACAAATGTTAAAGTGAGCATATTGCTGGATAATGCATTACAATATTTCTCTAGGGGATGCAAAAAAAACTTCTATTTTTTTATTAAAAAAATATTCAATGCGGGGACGGGGATGAGGTTCAATTTCTCGTCCCCGTTGGGTATGGGTAGGGTAACGGTTAAGTATATGAGAATCGGGTATGAGGCGGAGAATGTAAAACCATCCCCACCCCGCCACATTGCCATGCATAGTCACCAAGTGCAACCCTGAGAGAAGATTTCCTCCCATGAAAACTTCTACGAATTTTTCATGTTAAAGATCCAAATTACTCCATCCGTCTCAATATAATTGTTTTTTAAATATTTTTTTCTCTGTCTCAAAATAATTGTCACTTTAAAATATCAATGTAGCATTTATTATTTATACTCTTATTTATTGAATTTCATCTAACTTAATTGTTCCACTAACTACAATTAATAATGATATTTTAGTAAATGATGTTAATTTTAGAGAAAATTGCACTCACCTCCCCTAAGGTTTATTAAAATGGCACTAACACCCTCTCTAGTTTTAAAATGAACACTAACCTCCCTTAAGTTTTCAACAAATAGACAAACACATCCCTCCTTGGTTAACACCGTTAAATTGTCCGTTAACTTTTTTTTTTAATAAAAAAGTCATGCATGTGTAATCATTTAACTTCCATATGCTTTTTTTTTAAATTTTTTTTTTTTTGAATGTAACTTCCATATGCCAGTGTGCTTTGTCATCATATATCTTTTTTTCCCACCAACTAGTTTTTTTTTTCTTTCTTTTTGATGATACAATCAACTTGTATCTTACTCTATTTTTTATACTGTGTCGTTTGTTTTTTTGCAATAAAGTCATTCTCATTTTTTTTTTTTAAATTGAAGGTCTATATAAACTCATTTTTATACATATGATAATTCTTCATATGATGGCACTCATAATATTTCTTCATATTCATATGACAGTCAATGAAATTTGAACAAATAATTGCATAAACCAACTAATAAGTCTTCCAAATTATATAAACCATTAACTTCTCTAAAATACTAGTATCTAAATAAACCAATAGCTCCAAAATACTAGTAGCACACCAAAATAATAGTATCCAAAATACTAGTGCCAAACCAAACAAAAATTCTAGTGCATATATGTCAGTGACATAAATATTTCCAAAATCATCCTAAATAAACCACTAAACATAATTTCCATCAGCAATAGCTATATATTATGAGTGACTTGACTAGAGAAAATTGCAATTCCATCATTTCCATCTGAGCTTTGTTCTTTACGACCCACCTTCAGCTTTTTCTGCAAATATAACAAACATATTAGATTTCTTGTTATCAATGTATATGGTAAATTATTAAATATGTACTCGAACCTGTTTCTTAGTTTTATCTCTCTGACATCCTAGTATGTTATGTCCAAACTCCTTGCAGTTACCACACCTGACTGTGTTTGATCTTCTCGCATCCTGTGAACCACCTGGACCTTCAATCACACTTCTCTTCCTATTAACTCTTGGTCTACCTAGTAACCTCTTCAATTTAGGAGGATCAATTTGTGCATAAGAGCCTCTATTTTTGACATCTAACTCAGGCATGGGATGTATGATGTTGTTGTAACATAAAGAATAGACTTTACTAGTATAAGCAGTATCACAAAACATCTCTACATTTGCTCTTTTGTATGCAATGCATGAACATGCATGCTTGCATGGTAAACCAGTCACCCTCCAATAATCACACCCACATGTTCTATCCCTCAAGTTCACCACAAAAGTAGTATATCCGTCTTTCACTCCAAACTCATCGTCACCTGCATATGTGAGTTTACACATTCTTCCATCTTGCATTGTTGTGTCAAGCACCTTTCTAATCTTAGGTGTGATAATATTATCAAATTCACACCCTTTTTCATATCTTTTTTGAAATCTAGCCATCAACCTGCAAGTAATCGACTCAATCATTGATAAAACTATCTTCTTTCTATCATCTCCCAACCAACTATTAAAGGACTTTGCGACATTATTTGTTACATGATCAGATTTACACTCAGAGTCAATAGTATATCTTGCCCACATGCTTTTTGGCCTTTCAGGATCCAACATCCAATTTGCAGCCTCAACACTAATGTTTTTTAGTTTTTCCATGGCTTTCTAAAACATGAACTCATTATACGCCATTGCAACAGCCCAAAATTGTGTACTAAGAAACAGTGTTTTGAATTTGAGTATGAAATTGTTTAGCAAATGATTACAACAATACCTATAAGTGAAAAAAGGTAAGTTAGTATACAATCTGTGCATTAAAGAAGTACACACATCACATATGACAATTGGATTAGGTTATATTAAACCTTTATTAACAAATAAGCTTTATGTGGTCCTGCCTTAGTACTACTGCCTTACGTAGTGGTTCATCTTTTTGACAGTAGTGAAGTGAATGTATTATTCAGTTGACCAAAAAAAAAAAAACTAACAACAGAAAAGTAGTGTGACATGTTGGTTTTAAATCATTCCAAAACAGATATAGGTCTAACTCTTGAAGCAATCGAAACAAGAATGATGTCATTTGTTATTCTTACTATGTTCAAGTCAGCACATTATGTTATATGACAGCAGTGTGATAAAAAAAAAACAAAAATAAAACAAAAAAACTTAAAACATATGATTTCTCATTAATTTATAGTACTACTGAGTCATTATGTAAATCTTTAGCAACTGCAGATACTCATGCCAATATCAATAAATTTCAAGCGAGGTTAATCAACCATATAATTGAAAAAAGGTAAGTTGGTAAAAAAGTAAAAATTTATCGGTGTTTGGCATAGGGAAACACTTCCATAACTGCATTTCCCAACCCCTATTCAACGAACAATTCAAATTACATTAATCAAATTAGATAATCAAGTATGATTGAAAGCAAAATTAGACAATCACTAACCTTTTGCATATCTGACATGATTGTCACATGCTTATCTTTCCATTCAGGAACAGAATGCAATACATTACCCAACAAAGAGAGGAAAAACATCCATGAGTCCTTGCACTCAACTTCAACAACAGCAAAGGCAATTGGAAACATGCCTTTGTTTCCATCAACCGCCACAGCTGATAGTAAAACTCCCCCACATGGTCCTTTTAGATGACATCCATCAATGCCGAACCAAGGTCTGCAACCCTTCACAAATCCATTTTTCATTGCATTCAAGCAAACAAAAAACCTTTTAAATATAGGGTTTTGGTTGATTCTCGGTTCCAACTCAAGCTTTATAATAGATCCGGGATTTGTCTCAAAAGCAAGGTTAGCCCAAGATGGCAAGTCATTATATGAAAGTGCATGAAACTCTTTTGTGTCTTGTCTCACCTTTTTTCTTGCACGATAAAGCTGACCTATGTTACTTGGTTCAATGTCATAGTTATCCAATTGTTCTTGTTTCATACCCGCATAACTCATATTTGGGTCAGCCTTTAACTTGTTATTTAATTTTCTTGCAATCCAAGTAGATGTGGCATTTGAGTTCTTTGTTGTTCGTATGCAAGTATAACTAGGGTTGTAAGACTTAATCTTATATGTTAACCCATCTGGTGCAGGAGATGTATGAATGCGCCAAGAACAACCATCTGCGACACATTTAGCAGTTACTCTCGCCTTTTCGTTTTTTATCCTCTTAATCTCGAATCCCTCTTGTATAACAAAATCTCTAAGAGCAGTTCTAAACTCATTAACATCACTAAATAATAGACCAACTTCAAGGTTCACTTTTCCATTAAAGTCATGAGCAAATATTTTTCCTTTGATACCTCTATCAGAATAAATCAACACTTTATCTTCATCAGAATTTTCAGAAGCAATAAGATCATGTTTTTCTTCAAAATCACTAAGTTCATCAATATTAATCTCATTATCCCTTTTTTCTTCATCTATGTAACTAGAACCTAAGTGAATTTCATCACTTTCATTTTGATGAGGCTCACCACTCATTCCCCGTTCATCATAAGACTCGCTAATTATAGTATCATGGACTTGACTAACAACTTCAACACCTTCATGATTAAGCAATGTTGCATAAACATGGATACAAATACACATCTTATAAAGCTTGAACATCTCAAGAACATGAGAATCAGTTTTGATGGGGATTCTGGACTTACTAGTGGGATGACAAAAAGAAATAGCAAAAGACAAACCTTCATTATTGATTCCATCATTGTTAGCCAATCCACTAATGTCATCAACCAAATCCAAATATGAGTATTGATCAGGATTAACATTCAACAAAGGCATACTTCTTTCTCCACCAAAATGAACCAACAAATGTACACATCCTGTGCTAGGTGAACCAAAGCCATTGTTCTCCATTTTTTGAGCTTTTCTGGAATAAAATCACATTAAATATTGAGTCAATACATCAATTCATAACCTAATAGAATAAGAAGAAAGTGTGAATGAAAAATAAGTATAACAACACAACAAAATATAGATAACAAATTCATAACCAATACTACAAATAATCAATTCATACCTAAGAGTCTATGGAGCTCGAATTCTGATGAACAAATATATATTTAAACAGACATGAGTATGAAACAGAAACCAGTGTAATCAATAATGGTGAACGTAAACAACACACCAAAAAGAAATGATGCCACAATAAGGAAACAATGATACAAATACGATCAACAACGTAAAAAAAGAACAGTGAACGTAAAAAACACACCAGAAACCAGACAGAATGATGCCGCAATAACCGTTGAGAGCGACGAAGACATCGATAGAGAGAACGCACATAAACAGTTGTCACTAATGAGTGATGAAGGAGGATGATCAGATTCAGAGATACAAGTGAGGGTGAAAATGAACAACTATGGAGAGAAGACAAAAGGTTTCCATTAGAATAGCATGATTTTTTGGCGGTTTTGAGAGGGAGGAAATGCAAAGATCGTAAACCTAATTATGCTGATTTCTAACGAGAGAGGTAACAGAGTGTAACAGAGGGGATGTATATGATGGTTTTGAAAATAGAGGATAGGTTTGTTGTATTTAGCCATAACTTGAGGGAGGTTGTTATAATTTGCCCTTTATTTTATCATCATTTTCTAAAAAATTGTGAACAAACCTTAAACGATTTTTGAGATGGATGGAGTATTAAATATACTATCTCTCTTGATTTTAACATTTAATTGCTCTTATGCATTTATTATCTAATGGCTAGGATTACACTAGACCCTCGAGTCACCGGAGATGATCCAATCCCCACCCCACACCCTTATTCTACACCCTCTCATATGGTATTTTTTTATTAATGAATTTGTTTAACTTGTTTAACATTGTATATGTTCAAACAATTAAAAGTGGCAAGTTTTTATTGAAAAACAACAATTATTTATTGAAAAACTATATATCAATATAAAATTCATAAGTTCTAATGTAAAGTTATTATTTTAAACTTCTTAACATGTACAAATTTTTGTATGATGGAATAACTCATTATTAATTATGATGAGGGGTAATTTTGTCTAAAATATATTGTGAATTTTCTCTTTCTCACCCTGTTTTCTCCTTTTCGTATCTTTATTCCTTTTCACACTCTCTTCTCTCTCTTCCTTCACCTATTTTATACGGCCTTTTCTCTCACACCAGCCACCACCATCAAACACACTGACCACCCACGTCGCTATCTCTCATACATCTCTCCATCTCTCAAGGTTTTAAGTCTTAAGTCAATCCAACTATGGTGCATTAACAAGTCATAAGTCTTAAATATTACATAGGCAAAAAGAAACCCAACTATGAGGCATAATTCAAACAAGTCTAAATATTACATTTCCAAATGCATATTTTAAATACGTTTCTATCAAACATCACTTCTTTTGAAATCCGGTGGTTGAGATAAACTCAATGAATTTAGGTCGGTGCATGACCCCTCACTAATGTTTGCTTAAGCCTCTCATTTGAAATAGTTGGTCCTCTAATGTCATACCTCCTTGTAGTAACACCCTACAACAACATTTTCAATCAAGAGTTATGTAATTGGTCCTCTAATGTCATACCTCCATAGTTGGGTTGACTTAAGACTTATGACTTATTTAATGGTATTTTCAAGGATGAAGTTGTGTCTTCTGACTTTTTTACTTTGTTCTGCACATATATCCTTCAAGGATCAAATTGATATCTGTTTATATAATTCAAGGACTTATTTGATGGTTTTTTAATACAATGTAGGGATCGATTCGATAGTTAGTCAAATCTAATAGGGAATAAATTGCATAGCATTTTTTGCAAATCAATTAATTTAATCCTTGGAAATTTTGGTCACTATGAGTTAAATTAGTCCATGCTTATGTAACATCTGACACGACAACTCATGTTAAAGGCTAATGGTCACGTCAGCACCGTTAACATCTCAAATAGACGGAGAGACTAAATTGGTTGACATATGACAAACTCAGGAACAAAATAGCTATTTCGATAAATGGAAAAATGATTTTGTCCGATCCTTGAAAATTGAAGGACGGATTTGACTATTGAGTGTTTTGAAATTTGAATAGTATTTTTACCCAGAGGAATGTTAGCAACACTCACTTTTCAACACTATCTCTAGCACTCACTCTTTTATTAGATGAAATCAATGTATATCCCACAACTTTGTGTGAGTTCAATTTTCAAAGTATAGATCCACAATGATTTAAATCAATACCAAAATAAGTACTATAAAAAGTGTTTAGAAGAAAGTGTTCTTAGCATTACTTTTGCTTGTTTTTTTTTGGTCAAATAGTATACTGGAGAAATTCACCTTTAAGATAAATAAGTGGGATGTTTGGGGTTCGAACCTCAGTCTCTACACATATTATGCATTATCTCTGACCAAATGAGCTATGCTTATGGGACTAGCATTATTTTGTTAGTGGAGAATAAAAATGATTATTTGGCAATAAAAATTGAAAGACAAGTCATTCCCACAAACTTAACCAAAACCAAATACAATAGTTGAACTCGCCTGCTTCTTCAAGCTGCGGGATTGAGGTTTCTTCACACTCAATCAAATTCCACAAAATCTCCATCAACATTTCAAACACGAACGCGAAATTCATCTCTAACAATGGGTGGTACATCAAAATTATCATTTCCGATTTTACACCCTTGTTCCGTTTCTTTTCTACTTGGTTTTTCTCACATTTTCGTGTTTTTCTTCTCAGGAACACCAGGGGAAAAAGAAGAGAAAGTTTCTTTGGATCTCAGTGAAGAAATTCTTCTCAGTATGGAAGTTGGAATGTCCTTCAAAGATTACGTAAACAATTTCTATTATTCTTCTGTTTTTTTATTTAATTTTTTTTTGTTGTTTAATCAAATTGAACATTAGGGTTTTTCATTTCATAATTGGGTTTAATTATTTCTGTGCATTTTCTTTTTACAGAATGGTAGAATTAGTTCTATGGATTTTCATAGGGCATCAAGTTACCTAGTTACTGCTAGTGACGATGAATCAATTCGTTTATATGATGTTGCTGCTGGAACGTAAGTCCTAATTTTATTTATTTATTTATTTATTTATTTCTTGGTTTAATTATGTAAACAAATCATGTAGAATCAACTTATTAAATTTGTCGAAGTTGCTGCACTCAACATTCTTATAATGAGCAAACCACCAAATTTGTCCCTGACTTTGTAGGATCCTCTCAGTCCCTGAGATTATGAATATTTCAAAAAGGTCTCTGACGACTTTGTCAAGTTTTACTCATGTTAGTCCTTTTGAAAGATGGTAGATACTACATTGATAGTAATTGTTAAATTATAGGGACCTAATTGATAGTAAATGGTTAAATATAGGGACCAACTTGACCATTTAATAGAGCTAGGGACCCTTTTGAAATATTCATATTTTCAGTGACTTATTTGAAAGCGCACTACAAAGTTAGGGATTAATTTGGTGGTTTACTCTTCGTATAATCCTGCGCTTTTTTCTTTTCCTTACTTTTATTTCAGCAAAACTTATGATGCCTCTAAGTGCAATTTTATGGCTAGTTGCTTGTTTATTGCTTAAGCGGCACTGTTTATTTCATTTTTATCTCTGTAGTAAGTCAGAAAAAATCAGTTGCTAATTAGTAAAAATTGGTTGCTTATTAATAAGAAAATTACTTCGATGCCTTGATAGCAACTAAACAATCGTTTTCAGAAGTAGTGGAATAGAAGAGGGAAAAGATGCATTGATATCAAATGGCTTAATAGGAAATGAAACAGATGCAAAACTAGAAAAATAGAGGAAAGAAAACTCAAAACTATTTACAATGGAGGTGAGTCGAGTTTTATGAAGGATGCTGGAGCAGGAGGCTCGCTCGCTTTCGAGATCAACATCGGTGATAGCAGAAGCCAAAAATGACAGAAGATGGAGGCTAGGCACTCTAGCCTACTTCCTCGTCCTTTTTTTCAATGGGTTCTGCTTTGGTTGATGTGTTGTCCTCCCTTTCCAATGGAGATGGTGGAAGAGACTGAGAACAAGGGAGATAGGGCCAGGAGACGGGGATATTGGAAGATCAGGGAGGATCAAATGAGAGTGGATTGGAAGAAAAATTTGGAGTTAAGATAATGGGGGCTGGGAGAAACATTGTCTTCTCAAAGAGGAAAGGGAGAGAGAGAGTTGAGGAAAAATGTTTTTTTTTGTTCAAGTCAAATTAAGGTGACAATAGATGAAGACTCTGGCATAGGAGTGAAACTTCAATAGTTTTGTTAAAACTGACCTAGCAAAAATGGGCCTCCCAAAATTGGGTAAAGCTGCAAAGTTCTAATTTAGGGCTGCATATGCTCTAATATTATTTACAACATTATACCATGAGTAGATGCGATGGATTCTTGTACCGGATTGGGATTCTTAAAATTTATGACATGACCTGGATACTACATTCGTAAATAGATTGTTGCGTAAATAGTCACAATGAAGAAATTTATTATGTCATTAGCAATGATGTTGAGTTTTTGAAATTACATTATTTTCTCAGTATTATATATTAATGTCCTGTGTTGTGTCATCCATACGAGTCTAGGCATTTTTTTCTCTCTACTAATTGGTCTATATTTGTTCATCAACATGAAATTTTGAGATTTCCTAATTGTTACCAGATCTTTGAAGACAATTAACAGTAAGAAATATGGGGTTGATTTGGTTTGCTTCACATCTCATCCTACAACTGTCATTTACTCTTCTAAGAATGGTTGGGATGGTATGTGTTATATACCTATTTCCATCTTCATTGATCTCTGTGTAATCCGTAAATTTTTGTATATTCATTACTAATATGATCAATTGATCCAGAATCTTTGCGGCTTCTATCATTGCATGATAACAAGTACTTGAGATATTTCAAAGGTCATCATGACAGGTTTGTTATATACACTCCAATCTCAAATTGTATGTAGTGTTCATGTACATTCCCTTTTTGTCATATAACAAGATATATATTTGGTCTTTTTCTAGGGTTGTCTCACTTAGCTTGTGCCCTCGGAAAGATTGCTTTATATCTGGATCGTTAGATCGAACTGTCTTACTATGGGATCAAAGGGCTGAGAAGTGCCAGGTAGTATAATTTGAACACTACTGCTTGCATATTTCTTAATCCTTTTGTATCTAATACATCATATAACTTTTTTAGGGGCTTCTTACTTTCTTTAAAAACTAAATAGGGACTGCTACATGTACAAGGAAGGCCTGCTATATCATATGATGATCAAGGGCTTGTCTTTGCAATAGCCTTTGGAGGATACATAAGAATGTTTGATGCAAGGATGTATGAAAAGGTTTGAAAATTTCACATGAAAATAAACATTGTTGTTTTGGTTTGTAAATTTGTAATGTTAATTGTTATATAAAATAATAACCTATTATTGTGAAATTCACTCTACAGGGTCCCTTTGAGCTATTTTCTGTTGGGGGAGATGTTTCTGATGCGAATGTTGTGAAGTTTAGTAATGATGGGAGACTCATGCTTGTAACAACTACAGATGGACATATCCATGTCCTTGACTCATTCCGTGGTACACTTGTTCGTATCGTCCCTACTTTCCTCAGCTCAAATACTTCTTTCAATTGTTTTATATTTGCTTTGAAAGGCTTTCTATTTATGTGATTGCTTTTCTTTATCATATGTACACAGTTATTCACGTATAATGTCACGCCTGTCTCATGCAACTCCACATTAGAAGCTTCTTTCAGCCCTGATGGAATGTTTGTAATATCAAGTAAGAGTTTTTGGATTACCCAACACTTTTTTAGTCATTATGGACTTGTTAACTCATTGATGTCGTCCACAATTTTTTGCGTAAACCTTTCTTGTATTCTGTACATGGAATGTGGAACTTTATGACCCCTGTATTCCATACCTTAAACTATGTTTTGGAAGAAAGCTTTACAATCAATCAATGTATGTAATCCTGTTGGCTTCTGTTTGTTTCTTGCTAGGTTTGTTATGCTAAATTTTTAAGCCTGAATTTTGCAGGTTCTGGGGACGGTAGCATTTATGCATGGAGTGTTCGGAGTGGTAAAGAGGTATGATAAGCTATATTCTTTTTTTTCCCGCATTTCACTTAATTTGTAGCTTTACGATAGTCTTAGATTTTATATCTATAAGCAATGTGGGACTAAATCCACCCCTTTAAACCCAACACTATGAAGGTGTTTAAGGCTGCAATGAAGGCAACTCAAATGCCGCAAATAGGCGGCTAGGGGTGGACCACAATAAAGGCGGAATTTCCAACAGATAGCAATTCTCCACTAAGGATAATATGCTTAAGTTGGGCCACTTTTACATGTTCAGCTTTCCATGCTTGTGTGAGGCATGCCTTCATTGCAGCCTACTAAGTTAGATGTTATGGTCTGAAAAATGTTTTCAAGTGCGAGGTATCCCTCACCTTAAGTGGTTGAGTTAGACACAACCCAAATTCTATGAGCATGTTATTAATTAATTATTATAGCAACTTTTGAAAATTTATCACTTATAGTTATATCTCATAACGGATATGTTCAATCTTGTGTGCCATAGTACACATTCTGGCATCACATTTGATGGGATGGAAGCCACTAGTGATCATTGTTTTTCTAAAAAGAGTTTGCATTTTGTCTATCCTTTTTTTTTCTTTGCTGTTTGATTACCTGGAGAATAGCAGAAAACATAATGTTATGAAGCATGTGAAGTTGTATGTGAAATTTTAATATTTTTGTTTATTGAGAGGTTTGAAGATTGATACCCCACATCATATTTTTATTGACAAATATATAAAGCACACGGGGAACCTCCTTTAAATGCTAGCTATCAAGAGGAAATAATCAAACCACTAAATATTCAACCAAACATCTCATACTACTTGATGTAGGACTTAGACATCCCATAATATCCAAGTCCCAATCATAGCACCGCCCTTGAGAGATGACGTTCCAGCAGCTGTACTCTTCAACAGTGTACTCGGCCTTTCCAGTCAGCCTCTTCTCAGGTATCTCTTTATGAGCCTGGGCAACCAGGTTCTGATACCAATTGATAGGTATTTAAACATTTGGAAAATCCTCCCTTGAAGGCTAAGGGAGAAGAATCAAACCACTTAAATACTCCACCGAGCATCTTGTACTAATTGATTTGGGACTTGGACATCCATAACACCCATGCCCCTATAATTTCTGTTCACTTCTTATAGAACAGAGAGCAGAGACTGGTCAACCCAGGAAGTAAGGCTAAAACCAATGGATCAAGCATAAAAATGAAGAAAAACTATTGGATTAATGTGCTGCACGATGAAGAGAGACTCGTGCTTCTTCAAAACCACATTATCAAAATTAAACAAAATAACTAGCTTATTTTCCACACAGACAACAATCCTCTCACCCAGACCAAGTTTAACCACTACTCCCCAATTTTTTCACATACCCCCTTTTGACCCTCCACCTTTCCACTATATGGATGTCTCCCCAACTCCAATTGCCACTTTCCCTTTGTATTATTCCCCATCCACTCACTTTGCCTCCTTGCTCCCGTTCTATGAGAGATTTTCTTTATAATGGGCCTGTGACACCACCTAATAAAAAATAGGAAAATGATAGGTTGACACCCTTTAATTGTAGATTTCTGCTCTTTACCCAACATATTTTGCTCGCGCCCAGCTGAAATTCCAAACATACCCTGGCGTTAGTTAACTAACGCAAGTGTAAATTTCTGCGTTACTGAAATTACTTAAATACCCCTGCGTGAGTTAACTCACGCAAGTGTTATACCCAGCGTGAGTTAACTCACGCTAGTTTAGTTTTAAGAAGCAATTGGTGTTTTATGTCGTAAACTGGAGCAGATAAACCTATTGGAAAGTTGAAGGCACTTGGGATAAAAGCACTCGTTTTCTATGGTGGCAAAGCTCCCAAAGGAATTAAAACCAATTGGATCATATGCATGAGTATCGTTTCACCAAACCAATTTTATTTTACTTTTTGCGACAACAGAGGTCAATTTGCTCTTCTCCCATACTAATCGTAAATCAATATCAGCCCAACAAATAAAAGATTAAACAAAAAGATTGAATGAAATCGGAAGAGGAGAGAGGGAAGAAGATAACCAAACTCATGTTGTTTTTCAGCGTGACTTAAGTCGTCACAAAGCGTGAGTTAAGTCACGCAGGGGTAAAAGGGTCATTTCAGTTGGGCGCGAGTGTTTTGTGCTTGGTAAAGAGCAAAATTCTTAATTGTACACACATTTTAACCTCCACACATTTGTGACAAGTGTCCTCTTTTTTCTTTAACACACCTTTTAACCCTTTAACCTTTAACACAAGTTAAGGAGCTTAAAAAGGAAATTAAAAATAAATTTTATATTGAAAGTTTAACTTTTGCAACTTTTGAGACATTGAATGCACACGTTCTAAGAAAAACTTTCTACATTTGCCTTCTTAATTTATGCCCCAAGGGCACAAGTTAACATTTCCCTTTAATTATAAGGAAAGTTTGTGTTGTGGAAGTGTGTACAACGGTGGTATGCTACCCAAGGGTGTCAACCTATCACGACTCTAAAAAATACTTTTGATATTTATGGATATATTGAATCACAATTTTCAAGCAAACCATTATGCCAGAAACTTGTGATTGAGAAGGAAAAAAAAAATTAGGCAGGGGAGGGTTGGCATCATTAACTTCTTTGGTTAACAGCATTTTGAAGTTTGAACAGTACTTGCCATTGCAATATTAATGTTTATCTATCCTTTGTAGGTTGCAAGTTGGAGAAGTGCAACTTCTGATATTGGACCTCCTGTTGTGAAGTGGGCTCCTGGGAGTCTTATGTTTGCAACCGGGTCGTCTGAGTTGTCATTTTGGGTTCCAGATTTGTCTAAAATAGGAGCTTTTGTTGGAAAAAAGTAGAAAACTTAACACAATGAAAACTATTGTTTACTGTTCAACCAACTGAAAGATTATATTTTGTTAATCCTACCGACAAACTTTGCCATGGTTTGTAAATATTCTCCTCCAGTAGGTATTTTCAGAGAGCCTCCTGAACCGTACAAGTTGAGATATATGGAGTATTCATGTTACTTTTTTGCTATTCATTCTTGTTATAGATGTTATTTGGTTATAATAGTATCTTTGTAATGGTCCTTGATTGCAAGGTGTATGCCCAAATGCACCAGTCTGCAGTTTGGTATGGTCATTCACATTATGCATCATGTTGTTCATGGTTTTTCCATTTTTTATCTACCATTTGAGACTATTATTCATGTGTGCCTATGTTAATCACGAGCTTGTTCTGTTTGTTTTTTTAAAAGCTCAAAGAAACTTATCACAAGATAGATAGCCAAATGAATGGCTGAAGTTCAGTTTTTTTAGGATCTGATGCTTAAGATTATACCTGTTCCAGTTACCTACACTTTGCAATTTGCTTAGAGAAATGTTTCAAAGGGAAACGTTCGTTAACCAGTTATGTTGTACAACAGTATCTAGTGTTTGCAGCTTCCATCTATCATTTACGTTTTTATTTTGTTGCAGTGATTCATTGTTAGAACCAAAGACAAAATAAATCATCTTTATAAAATCACATTTAAAAGGCTATTTTCATTCCAATACTCAATGACAAAAAGCATTCAAATAACACACACATAACACAATTGAACAATCACAATACATCACAAACTCATAATAAAACAGCTCATAACAAAACATATTGTGTAATAATAAAATTATGAAAATTGTAAAATCAAAATCTGCATTGTGATCAACGTTCCAAACGACTTTTAAGGTGGTCTAACAAGTTGTCAATATATCTATCTTGTCTTTCAATATTGACAAACAAGTCCTTCACCTCTTTAATATTTTCCCTATAGATCCTCCCTTCTTCTTCAAGCATAACTAGTCTAATTGAGCGAGCCACTGAGTCACTTGTAAATGACCCATCTTGCTCATCTCTAGCCACTGTGTATGCCATTTTCTTTTCTTCCAACACCTTTGCATTTATTCCTTGGTCTACAAGAAACGTCATCAACACAAGTGGCTTCTCGTTCTGAATTGCCTCCACCACTGATGTCCAGCCTGCGTGAGAAAAGAACACACCAATTGCCGTGTGGCCCAATATCTTCATTTGCGGAGCCCAATCAGTGCATACAACTCCGCGCCCTTTGGTGCGATCCTCAAACCCTTCCGGCAATTGTAACACCGTCTTGTCTTTACGAAAATGTTGAGCCCTAAGGACCCAAAAGAATGGAAGATTCGACTTCTCCAATCCTAAAGCTATCTGATTGACTTCTTCTTGACTCGGTGTTGCTTCGCTACCAAAAGCCACATATACCACTGAGCCATGAGGGTAATTGTCCAACCACTTCTTGATCCCTTGCCATCTATTATTTTCGTCGACGAAGTTAAACCCTGTGCTAGGGAGTTGACCTGCAGGTAGAACTGGTTTCTGGAGAAGGTTTTGGAGGAGTTCAAACCACTCAGGTTCAAATTCAGTACAACCGCGAATCAAAATGGTGTCGCAGTTCTGAACACAGGAACTAATACGATGCATTTCAGAAACACCCGAGTCCTTTTTGGAGAAAACTTCTGCGTTCTTCTTAATCTCAAAGTATTGGTATGCCACAGTAGTCTTAAATGGAATCCACGGTGGTGGAGCCGTGTAGTCCTCCAGCTTTGTTCGAGGGTCTTTCTCTTTACCCATAAGAACCGAAATTGGGCCCAAGAAGGCAAGATTTGGTGGAGTAGTAATGTTGAAAAAAACACATTTTATACCAAATTTTGTAGCCACAGGACCCAACCAAAAAGGAGCAAAATCATGCAAGATCCAATCAGCATTAGAAGATTCAAGGAAATTGGTCAAAGGTTGTTCCAGCTTGTCAAAGGCCTCTTTAAGGTATTGAAATACATCCCATGAGACATCTGTGGTGGCCTCTGCATTTTCTGGAAGTTTATCAACTTTTGGCATTGGAAGACTCACAAATTTGATGAGAGGAGCAACGTTTGGTGGTAGTTTAGGGAGGCGTTGTATGTTTCTTGGGGTAGAAACGTAGCTAACTTTGTGACCTTTTTGTGCTATAAGTTTGGCCACTTCAAGGTATGGAATCATGTGACCAAAGGCTAGCCATGGAAACATTACTATGTGAAGTGGCTTTTCTTCATCTCTAACAAAATCCATGGTGGAGTGAGATAGATAGCTACAATGGAAAATATACAGTTGACTTTTATATACTCAAAAATGACAAGGTTGTATGATTAAATAAGGCAATTACCTATAAAAAAAGGCAGTTCAGGCATCCCACGAGGAAAGCTTTGTAATAATAAAATATTGAAAATGTTAACTTGTACCTGAGACACAAATTAATGATTCAAATATAGAAATAATTTATTGAAATGTGTGCATTGCATTTAATCTTTAACTTTTTAATCAATTAAATGTATAAAATTTTAGGTGATATTTCTTCTTTTGGGTTTCTTAACATGTGCCCTTAGGCCACAAGTTAACACTAGCCATAAAATATAAAGTAAGTCTTCTTAGAGTGTAATGTTTAGGACATTTTTTAAGCATTTTAAAATAAGAAATTATCTATAAGAAAATCAAATCTTTTAATTTTTAATACGTTGATTACACAAATTATTATAAAATGTTAAAATTTAAAGGTATTCCTTCCGTCTCTAAATAATAGTCGTTTAATGTTTGTGCACGATTATTAAGGAAATGATTAATTGTGTTGATTTCAATGGAAAAATTAGTATCATTCACTAAAATACCCTTATTAATTGTAGTTAGTGGAGTAGTTAAGTTGAATGAAATTTAATAAATAAGGGTAGAATAATGGAAAAAGATAATAAATGCTGCATTTGTATTCTAAAGTGACAATTATTTTGAGAAAAATAAAAAATGCTAAAGTGACAATTATTTAGAGACGGAGAGAGTATTAAAGAGTACATGGGACACTTATTAACATGTCTCAAATCATTAATTTAGTTGCACGCTATCTCACATATAGTCTATTACTCCATCCGAATCATATTGGATGTCATTCTTTTTAATTTTCTTTGTCTCAAATTATATGTCATTTTTATAATATCAATACAACATTTATTGTTCTTTTCTACTAACATATCCTTTTTTATTGTATTTAAATAATTTATAAGTATTCCACTAACTATAATTAATAAGAGGGGTTAATTGTTTAAATTGACCCCGTAAAATACGCGATGTCTAAAAAATGACCCTGTAAAATAAAAAATACATATTCTAACCTGTAATTTGAGATTCTTTTTATTTTTTACCCTATAATATACGCGTGGTCCAAAAAAGTGATCTAGAAATTGAATTTTTTCATGAATTTTTTCAGCCATATTTAGGATGTTAAAAAACACCAAAATTTTATGGTGAAGGTTCTTATGACGTTCTAACCATGCTTACAAAATTAGATAATGGAATTCCACCCGTGAGTATATGCTTACTCGGAACAAAATTGCAATTTCGCATATTTTGGTTGAAAAATTAAAATAAATAGAAACGTCTTTGAAATGCTACGAAACTTTGCATATCCTTTTTATGTATTTCTATAGATGTCTTTGCAAACAATCAACTCAAAATTCGATTTCTAGGTTAGGTTTTTGTTGTTTTGTTTTTTGAGTTTTTGACGCTTTAAAATTTTATAATTAGTTCGTCGTTAGTTGAAACATTCAATTATTATTTTTTTGTATAAAGTCATATTTTAACGTCCTAAGCATGTTGGAAAAAATTCATGAAAAAATTCAACCTTTAAGCAGCTTTTTTAAACTTCAACTATATTATAGGGTTAACATATGTGTTTTTTTATTTTACAAGGTTATTTTCAGACTTTGCATATATTACAGGGTCAATTTCGATAATTAACCCTTAATAAGAGTGTTTTGGTAAATGATACACATTTTACCTTTAAAATCAACACTATTAATCATTTCCTTAATAATCGTGTAAAACTCAAATGAGAAACTTAATTTGAGATGGATGGATTATTAAGAAGTTACTCCCCCGTCTCATTTTAATTGCCACTTAAGCATTTTTTTCTATGTATTCAAATAATTGTCACTTTAAAATATCAATGAATCATTTATTTTATTTTTTTCACCAATATACCTTTATTTATTGAATTTCATTTCACTTGACTACTCAAATAACTATAATTCTTAGGAGTGTTTTAGTAAGTAATACTAATTTTACCATTAAAAACAACCCGAATAATTGTTTTTTTAATAACCGTCGACAATCCTTAAAAACAATTAGGCTTAAAGGTATGTTTAGTCCTTGCAATTAGGCGCCATTTAAAAATTCGTCCCTGTAATCGCTAATCCTGGCGATTTACCCTTGCATTGTTTAATCAGTTAAAAATTCGTCCATTGACCAACTTAATCACTGCCACGTCATCAAATTAACAAAATGGCATGGGAATGGACAAAAATACCCTCATCATCCTTCTTCTTCCTTTGAACAAATGCTTCACTCACTTAAGATCTAAAAAGATTATGGTTTCCAATTCAAAGCAGCAACAACAATGGTTTCATTCAGCAGCAACAACAACATGAATTGAAGTTAACAAAAATACCATTTTCTTCTTCCTTCTTCCTCCCTCTCCAAAAACCAATTCACCCTCTTCCTCCCTCTCCAACAACAATATCAATCGTGGATCTATTGTAGAACATTAACATGCTTCAGATCTGTGTTGGAAGGACGAAGACGGAGATGACAGCGGCCGTACCGGCAGATGGCGTGATGGTTGTCTGGTGGACATGGTGGTGATGGTTCGTGTGAGATACGAGAAATTAGGAACGGAAGAGACAAAAATCGTGAGAGAGAGAGAGAGAGAGGTTGAAGGTGTGGTTGGATTTGACATAGATTGTTCACGTGATGAAGAATAAGGAAAAATGGTTTTGTTCAAATTCAAATAACAAGAAAATTAGTGAACAAAGGTAAGATTTCAAGAATGTTCCACTCTTTCTAACAAGAACATCAAAAAACCAAGCAAGCACAGTGGGATTGAAGGTTGTTATAGGTGGGGCGTTACAACACCATAAACAAACCCAGAAACCATGAACCTTAAAGCATGGGGAGTTACCATCGATTTTGAATGGGTTGATGGTGTTGAGATCCGGATTGGAATCGGAATTCGAAATTGAAAACATACAGGTTCTTTGGATGGTGTTTCTTTGTTTTTTACTTTGCCTTCAGTTGTTGATATATCTTGTTGGCTTTGAGTTGCTGGGAAGAAGAAGGAAAAAAAAAAAAGAGAAAGGAAAGAATACGGGGGAGAAGAGGGGAGAAAAATAAGAGAAATTGCTATAAGGGTAAATCCGTCATTTTTTTGCGCTGTGATAGAATGAGGGGCATTTTCGTCTGTT
>Ga0228710_1004539_pt1 | contig 21908 bp, 13 predicted proteins | sample MedpolnodulmetaG_FD_177995 | JGI IMG/M metagenome (GOLD analysis project Ga0228710, IMG submission 177995) | Root nodule microbial communities from Medicago polymorpha collected in Santa Monica, California, United States - pink nodules | ecosystem: Host-associated > Plants > Roots > Nodule...
TATTATTATTATTATTATTATTATTATTATTATAGGAGCAACCCATATATAAAAATCACTAGTGATATTTCCTTTGCACTTTCCAAAGCCAGTCTGGTCACCGTTAGTTTGCAAAGGCAGACTAGTGTCATTTGCATTCCCATAATTAATAAACTGGTTGCTTACTAAGGAGCACTTGGAAGAAATAGTTGCAGTTGACTTGTTATCAGGATTTTGGCAACTCATATCAGACTGGTGGTTAATCGTCGAAACAACAGAATCCAGACCATATTATGCTTTCCCCAAGTTAACACCTTTATGGTTATCTTCATCTCTCTTTGCACTCTCTGCGTTTAGATGTTTTCCGTTTGGAACACATAGGTGTGAAGTGATTTCTAAAATATTCCAGTATTGTAGCATCGCCATTACGTTAAAACCTCAAAATTAGTAAGTGCAGCTACATCGAAAATAATGGCCAAAAGTAAAAAGAATAAGAGAACAAAATCAAAGCATAAATTTAAGTCTAAGGGAAGAAAATATAATTGGACTCTGAATTTCATTAACTTTCAAGTAAAGCACATTTATCCGGTATAACAAATGAAGGAGTTAAAGAAACACAACATATTTTGAACATACACAAGTAAGTGGTCGCAAGTACCCATGAAAAGCTTCCCGTACAAATATTTTCCAAATGTTTCAGCCCCTTTAAGAGATGTTCCAAATGTTGCACGTGGAACATCTCTTAAAGGGGCTGAAACATTTGGAAATGATTTGTATGGGTACTTGTGACCACTTACTTGTGTAAATTCAAAATCTGTTGAGTTTCTTTAGCTCCTTCATTTGTTATGTCGGATAAATGTGCTTTACTTGGAAGTTAATGAAATTCAGAGTCTAGTTATATTTTCTTCCCTTTGATTTCGTTCTCCTATTCTTTTTACTTTTGGTCATTATTTTCAATGTAGCTGCACTTACTAATTTTGAGGTTTTAATGTAAAGTCATTTACGATTGCAGGCTAAATGTCAACAGTGTCGAGTTTTGTCATAAGTACTACAATCAGAATGATGTTCGTAAGTTATGCAAGTGCTTTATGATTCTGTGCAACATAGACCTTTGTACTCTAGTATTTGCATGGCGATGTTACAATACTGGAATATTCCAGAAAGCTCTTCAGACCCATGTGTTCCAAATAGAACACATCTAAACCCAGAGAGTGCAAAGATAGATGAAGATAACCATAAAGGTGTTAACTTGGGGACAGCATAATATGGTCCGGATTTTGTTGTTTCGACGATTAGCCGCCAGTTTGATATGAGTTGCCCATATCCTAATAACAAGTCAACTGCAGCTATTTCTTCCAAGTGCTCCTTGGTAAGCAACCAATTTATTAATTATGGGAATGCAAATAACACTAGTCTGCCTTTGCAAACTAGCGGTGACCAGACTGACTTTGGAAAGTGCAACAAAAATATCACCAGTGATGCAATCAATTTAAACCAACATAATACACCCACTTAAATTGAGATTAAGACTAATCCTTCACCTCACAAATGGTGATATCCCAAATAAAATTTTATAAAAAGCAAATATTTCTAAAACAATATTTCACTCGAAGCAGTATAATACACATCAGAATTTATATACATCCAGAGTATTGAACATAAAACTATAGAATCCAATCACACACATCATCAACTATTTAATCTAACAGCAACAACAACTATTGAATCATATAAAGAAGTTAAAATCACCACCAAAAAAATATTAAGTTAAAATAAAAAAGAAGAAAAAAGAGGAAACTTATCTATATTGACTTTGTGTTGAAATTTTGTAGTAGAGGTAGGCCTGGACAGAGGACGGCTCTGAACGGGGTTCGGGTTCAAAATCCAAAACCAACCAAACTGACGGGCTGCAAACACCACTCCACTGCCATCCATTTTCAGCTTCAGTTTTTGCGGGCGGCAGTTCCGTTGGGTTAAGGGTCAGACGGGTGGTTTCATTCGGGTTACAACCTAGATCCAGAATATCTCAAGTCATACAAGAAAAAAATATTGAGTTACAATACAATGTATATCTATATAGAAGAAATTCAAGTTTATGTGCATGAAGATAGATCCGGTGTAGATACAAACATTTCATCATGTTCCAGAAATTACAAGGGGAATGGAAGAATATTTTATGTTGGTTTGGCCTTTTAGTGTATTGTTGAATAAATAAAAGTGACAAGAAGGGAATCACCACACAAAACAACCATGATTAATAAGCAGTGAACTGGATAAGAGAGAGAAACAGCCACAACTTCAAGAATGAAACTAGGGTTTGGGAGTTGGTAATTTTAGTATTTATTTATACTAAAAATTGTTTGTGTTGGGTTGGGTTGAAAAATAATGAAATTATTTGGGCCTAACTAGGTTGGCCCATACATTTACAAGACACATTCTATCCTAATTCCTAACATATGGGTCGGTTGTGGTTTTCAACAGTAGTAATTTCCAAACCCGAAATCGACAGCCCAAACCCATCCTAAACCGCTTCTTCCTCCCGCGATAACGCCCAACCCATTTTGACCAGCACGTTGCTCCTTATAAGGCTTTTTATAAGACTGGTAACACGTGGATTTTTTTTAATTAAAAAAAATAGTTTTAAGATGGACTAGTGATGGATTTTTTTCTTTGGGAAGCAATTGTATTTGTTATTATCATTCTTGATTTTATTAATTTGTGATTTTACTTAATTTTCAGTTTTAAATGTGTTTCTCTTTAGTCGTATTCTTTGGATAGTAGGTTATTTGTGATTTTTCTTAATTCGTAGTTTTAAATTTGTTTCTATTTTGTTGCATTTTTTGGGTAGAAGGTATTTAATTTGTATTACTGACTTTCCTTAATTCTTGATTTTCCTTAACTTAAAGATTTAAATTTGTTTCTCTCTAATCATGTTCTCTTTAGTTATCTTGTATTTCCTTTGGGTAGAATTTGTATTTGTAATTGGTATTATTTGCCCGTTGTCTCTTAATGTGTCCAACTTTGTACCTTTTGGTAATTGTATCTCTTGTACATATTACCTATTTTATTTGATTTGTTATTTTTAAAGAAATAGAGAGGAGAACAAAGATAAAAATTAAGAAAAGAGCGATTGATAAAAGCGAGCGACAGAGAGAGAGAGGTGATCGTTCGCGGTACATCTACGAGCTATCACGCTGGCGCTCCTTTTCGCCGGAGGTGAGGTCCATTCGGGGGGAAGCAATCCAAGAAAAAGGTGGCGTGTTACCTAGCAAGGACCATTCAGCAATGTTACATGATTTGAAAAAGATAGTTTGTAAGCGGCAAGGGTCTAACCATGTCCATCGAGTGGTAGAAGTTGTGTCTAAGGGTGACTCTGATGAGGCCTCTTCTTCAGATTCTGTTAATAATGATTGGAAACACTCGGTGGTTTTGCTTGGAGATGAGGAGGTGGCGGTGGAGGATGTTTGGGGGATAGGGAAGGATATTGGTCTTAAATTGGGGAAAATCATAATATGTTTAGTGTGCTTTCGAGAGCAGGGAAAGGTAAGAGGGTGTCAAAAAATAGGGGAAAGGAGGAGGGAGTGGTTTCGGCTGGTGGGGGGGTACTAGGAAGTGGAGTGGAGGGTGGACGGGTGAGGGTGTGGTTGATGAAGATTGTATCTTGGAATGTCAGGGGCTTGGGTGGGTTAGAGGAGAGGAAGGAGGTTCGAGAGTTGGCTAGGGAGAAATAACTGTTTGTAGTGTGTATTCAAGAAACTAAGCTCCAGTCTTGTGATGATTTTTTGTGTTCTTCGGTTTGGGGGCCTGCCTCGCATGCCTATTCTTATCGTCCGTCTATTGGGGCGTCAGGGGGCTTGTTGTTGGTGTGGGATACTTCTGAACTGGAGGTGTGGGCATCTGTCAGCGGCGACCATTTTTTGATGATACATGGGAGGTTCATTAAATCAAGTGAGGAGTTTTATTTGTTCAATGTGTATGCCCCTTGTGATTATAGCGCAAAACAGGTGTTCTGGTCTTCTTTATCGGCACAGTTGGAATTAATAGGTGGCCAAAAAGTGTGTGTTTGTGAGGATTTCAATGTGGTGCGATGTAGGGAGGAACGTTGTTCAGTTAGGGGTGGTCACATGTCTGACGATTTTGTCCACTTTAATCGGTTCATTGATGATAACTTTTTGGTTTATTTACCTTTGTGTGGTTGTAAGTTAACTTGGTTCAAGGGTGACAAGATTTCAATGAGTCGATTAGACAGATTTTTGCTTTATGAGGCGTGGTGTTTGTCGTGGCCTGATTGCTTACAGATTTCTCACTTACGGGGGGGATTGTCAGATCATTGTCCTATCTTGTTATCAGTTGATGATGAGAATTGGAGGCCTAGGCCTACTCAATAGTTGAAATGCTAGCAGGATACACCTGGCTACAAATAATTTGTTCGTGACAAGTGGAATTCCTTTCAGATTACGGGTTGGGACGGCTTCGTCCTAAAAGAAAAGTTGAAATTAATTAAATCAGCACTGAAGGAATGGCACGTGTCACATACGCATAATTTACCTACGAAGATTTCTTCGCTTAAAGTCAGACAGGCTGCTCTTGACTGCAAACGGGAGGAGGAGTTGTCAGAAGACGAGTATGGGGAACTGCATGGTATTATGTCGGACATTCATTCTTTTTCCCGCCTTAATACTAGTATTTGTTGGCAACAGTCGAGATTAAATTGGCTGCGTGATGGTGATGCTAATTCAAAGTATTTCCATTCTGCTTTGGCTAGTCGGAGACGCCGTAATTCACTATGTTCGATTGTTGTGGATGGTGTTTTAGTGGAGGGCGTGAAGCCTGTACTATATGTTGTTTGTTCTCATTTCGTGAATCATTTTCGTGCGCAAAGAGCGGCTCGGCCAAGTATTTGGCACTTGCAGTTCTCTCGGTTGTCTTGTATGGAAGAGGGCAGTTTAATCAAGCCCTTTTCTGTTGATGAATTTAAGGCGGTTGTGTGGGACTGCGACACTTTTAAGAGTTCGGGTCCAGAGGCCATCAATATAATCTTGGTTTCATCAATGATTTTCAGGTCGAGATGAAGGATGATATATGGTACCAAATCTCTTCACACATTGCAAAACTTGAAACCTGTTTCAAAATTATATGGCTAAAATTTGCAACTTATCTGAACAAAATTTTTAGGCTCGACTTCCACTTCTATGTTTTCTAAGGATATATGCTAAAAGAAGAATTTCATGATTAAAAGTTTTCAAGAATGAAAGTGGCCTAAGACTAACTAGATACAAATATATTACCATCCCTATTACCAGACACACAATGTAAATGGGCAATATTCAGTAGAGTCTATATCCTGTGTGTGGTCATGATTCCCTAACTAGGGTTATATAAGTTTACTATTTCTGTTCTATGAACCTCTGCAAGTAACAATAAAAATAAATGGAATTATTTTTTAAATAAATTAAGAACATGTTATATTAAAATTAGAATTATATCTCAAAAAACCCTATAGATATTATGGTTTTTCTTACAATATCAAAGATTTCAAATTAATGGTTGAACCTATTAAACAGAGCCAAAATATTTGATATTAATTCAACATATGCGTTCAATAGTTTGATCAACACTTGGAAAATAATAGTTTTTAATTTGCAAAATAAAGCCTTCAATATATCTAAGTATGCCAAATTATATCTCCATGACGCTCAACAAAAAATTAAATCTCCACAACAATTGTAAGACGCAAAGTGAAGTGGCAAGCATCGGAAAGTCCAACTCCATTGGCAATATCAGAACCGAATAATTTCTCATCGAAATCGAACAATTCATAAACTTCGGGTATGAGCCTTTGTGCTAGTTGGTCAAGTGATTCAGACATAAAGTCTTAGTCGAACAAGATAGACTTAATCCAATCTTGACCCTCATGGAAGTACCTTTTGCAGCTGACTTCTTGATAAGTGTGGAGTAAAGTGTTAATGCACGTAATTGAGTTAGAATCAACTTAATGTGAAAGAACATCGATGTGAAATTTTAACCGATCATTGGGTGTGAGCTCTGGGCGCTGAACCTCTAGATTTTAGTTCATGCTTCAAAGATATTCATATGTCTCTTGGTATTGTGCAAACAATCCATAATTGTAATGTGCTGGATCTGAACATTGTGATGAATAAAATATATGATATGTTATATGTGCATATATATGTGATTCATAAGAGAAATTATTTACAATTGTATATAATGAATCTAATTCCTTAAAATAATTATCCTCGTCAATAGTTTAAGTTATTACCATAATCACAAAGCATGCTAACTTTTCCTTAAAATTATAATTCTTATAAAAACATACTTGATTGTGTAGAGAATGAAGAGAAGCGTTGAAAGATTCAAAATCTACATATTCAAGGTTCTGAAGAAAGTTCACCCTGACATTGGTGTTTCGATAATTCTATTAAAATAATGAAAAATTTTATGAATGATATATTTGAGATACTCGCTTAGGAATTGTTGAGGCTCGCGGGGTATAATAAGAAGCCGACAAACTACTTCATTATTGCAGCAACCATGATATGTAACAAAAATCCATATATTACCAGCCAACATCATACATAAACCTAAATCCAATAAACCTAAATCACATATCATTATATTATTTATTACATGTCACTTCATATTTCCATGTTTGTCTATCTATGAATTCAATTAATGTTTCAGTAATTGACTTCATCAATCTCCACAGAACACAGATATTGATATGTGCACCTGCAAAAGCATTTTGTTTCATGTTCTAGAATATGTGTTTATTTTAATCACACATGTATATGTCAGTCCCTAATGGACATCTGGTATACACCATAGTTTAATGTTAAGGAATGTTAATTGAATTGTCTTGTTGGGCACCATGCTTTTGTATACATATGAATAATGAAGTGAAGCTGATATGAATAAAACTATTTTTGTAGCATTTAGTCTTCTACTCACAGTTTCACCTTTTGGTAACCATGCATTGGTTTTACTCGTGATTGATGATTTGTTTGGCTATAGTGAAATCGGATAATTCTATTAGTTTAAAGCCATGCATACCTCCAGCATGGATCATATATAGGGTCACATTACTAGAGCAAGATTTGCAAGTTACCTGAACCACATTTTTAAGCGCATCTTCACTTCTATACTAACAACAGAATTGCATGCTATGTCAATATTAGTCCAAATTTCATGCTTTAGAATATGAGAGTCCCTTGAGTCTAATTACCAAATATACAATCCAGTGTATCTTGTGTGTGGCTATGAGTCCCTAACTAGGGTAGCACAAGTTTACTACTTCTATTCCCATGCAATCTCTGCAAGTAACAAACAATCAAGTTATATTTAATTATAACATTTCTGTAAAAATACTATCAGAAATATATTAACAGTATATTTTTACAGAATTTATAAATATTTGTAAGAAAAACCATGTGATTTTCATTGGCAATATCCCAATGTTACAAGTTTCATATCCACCGTTAAAGTCTCAATTATTCATAACTGAAATATCATCTTTAATCCGCTTTACTCAACAAGAGAAACCTGAAGTATATCATCATTTCTTGTACAACGAATTAATAGATGACATAAAGTTGTAGCATAGCATGGGAATTAAATTCCTAAAAACAGCTAAAACAAAAGGAAACAATTACAGATTTTGGAATATAATTTCCTGGATTCATGTTCCCATCTGCAGCTGGTGGTGTTTTTGGAAAAATGCGACTCGTTTGAGCAGCAGTAGCAGCAGAAGATTCTCTTGCTGTTTTCTTCTCTTTCTATGGTTCCTTGCTTGAAAGTGGACGCAATAATCTGAATGAAATTTATGTAAGTTCTAACATTTTGAGCATAAAGCCTCACATGAATTACAGTCAATAGTAAAGATTGTTAATAGCACTACTCATTCCATAAATTAAATAAGATTGGTAAAGAGCTTCAAATACTATATTGGATATTATAAGATAAGATGCAAAATTTAATCAGATTTGGACCTTTGATTACCTGGCACGTGAAAGGATCGTTTGGAATATCAAGAACAGCCTTTGAAACAGAAGCGATCCCAGAAATTACGCAAAACGAGAATCTATGTTAGGATAAATGCTTGTAACGTGATGAAAATCAAGTGAAAGAGAGAAAACTGGGTAAAGAGAAAAGAGAGAAATAAGTGGAAAAGTGCTAATTGAAAGTTTGTGTTTATTCAACTTGAGTAACTAACCAATTTTTCATTACATTGTACCTCTTATAAAGGAAAGGGGGAATAAATGTAGAGCATTCTCAATTTTGATGATTATATTTGAAAATATTAATTGAGCATATATTATAGTTTGGAATTAGGGTAGCAAAAAGGAGTCACATTTCATTACTAGAGCAAACACTTCATACACTCTTATGCTAAGTTAATAACCTTTTTAGGAAATTCTTGAACATTCTGAAAAATAAATGATGATTGCCTTTTCATAAATAACAGTGTTGATATCAATAGAGATATTTTAATTATATATACTCACAACGACACTTTGATATCCCCTCCAACGAAGTATATTGTAAGAAAAAATTATATCTCAAGTTACAAGTTTCACATCCACTAAAATATCACAACTGAAAATTGACATATCACAACAATGAGCTAGAAACCTAAAATATATCGTCATCTCTTCTACAAAGAATTAGATCAAGAGGATTTATTGCAAGAACAAGAAGAATCTACATTTTCTCAACCGAGCAATCAAAACTCAACACTTTCACTCACCCTTGATGATTTCCAATGCACTAGTGATACGAACTTTGGTGTCAAGGGTAATACCGACATACCCACTATAATACCAAACACACTCTTAGTTCCCAACACTACTAAAGTTCTTATCACTAGTGCATTGGAAATCATCAAGGGTGAGTGAGAGTGTTGAGTTTTGGTTGCTTGGTTGAGAAAATGTAGATTTCTTCTTGTTCTTGCAATAGATCCTCTTGAACTAAATTTCTAATTAATTGCAGGACAGAAGGAATACAAATATACCATGTGACTCTTTATCATGCAAATGTCATAGGGTCTCATCACTAGAGAAAATATACTTCATACATTCTTCTGCTAGGTTATAATAACCTACTTGGGAAATTATTGAACATATACAAATTTCATTAATGTTTTATGAAAAATTCTTGTATTTTTACAAAAAAAAATTAAAATAAGTAATGATTGCCTTCTCATAAAAAATGTAGTTACTATTTCAATATGCATTAGAACAATTTTTGAAAAATATATTCAGAAAAGTCATTCTAAATCTAAAGCAAATCTTAAAAAGTATTTTAATAAATTACCCCCAAATTGTCATTTACAATATTGATCTCAAGTTACAAAGTTTCACTACAACATCAGAACTAAAATATCATCTCTTCTACAAAGAAATAATAGATGATAGAAAAATACATAATGACATGTGAACGAACTATTGCTGTTCTTGTGTGTCATTAGATTAGATAGTTGTTGATGTGTGTGATTGCACTCTATAGTATTTGTGTGTAACACTTTGGTGACTATAAATTTTGATGTGATATACTTTTTTTCGTGTAAAATTTAGTTTTGGAAATATTTGCTTTTTGTAAAACTCTTTTTGGGATGTCACCATGTCACAAGCTGGCAAGACCGGATGGTGCACAAGGCTAGGAGTGTCATTGTCTTGTGCATCAGAGGTAAAGTTTTGAGGGCATTCTAAGGGCTGTAGAGCTAGAGGTGAAAAAGCCTATGGGATTACATAGTGTAGTTGGATGCAAAGATAAGGATATTGATTCAAGTTATTCACTTTAATAAAACAAATAAGCGCGGCTTTACACTCTCTTCTTTTTAACACTAACAATTGAAATTCATATAAGTTCTACCATTTTGAATATAAGTCTCATATGAATTTCGGTTAATAGTAAAGAAATTAAAGTAAAGAAATTTATCAACTAAAGTCTCACAACAATGACGAGACATTTTATGTATAGCTAAAGCTGAACTTTTCCCTGCATGCATACACGAGCACAAATCATAAGATATGAGAGAAAAATTATTATAAGGAAATTATGGGCGTTTACATATCTATAGATATGAGAATAAGTATTATTATTATAAGATAAGATATAATGCAAAACTTTATCAGATTTAATTGACAAAAGGATCACATGCCATATTTTGTCTTAAATTCTGCTGGACAACTTAGCAAGTCTTAGATTCCTCTCTTTCAAAATATCGACCCATAAATTCCTCGGCAATGGGTTACTACTATATATGGGTTACTACTATATATGGTGCCAAATCTCTTCACACATTGCAACACTTATTATATGGCTATAAGATTTGCAAATTATCTGAACCACATTTTTAGGCTCGACTTCCACTACTTTGTTTTTCTAAGGAAATATGCCAACAACATAATTTGATGATTTGAATGTTTTCAAGAGTGAGAGTTTCCTAAGACTAACTAGACGCAAATATATTACCAGACACCCTATAAATGTTATGATTTTTCTTACAATATCAAAGATTTAAAATTAATGGTTGAACCTATTAAACAGGGCAAAATTATTTGATATCAATTCAACATATGCATTAAATAATATGATCAAGACAAGGAAAATAATAGTTTTTGATTTGTAAAGTAAAGCCTACTATATATCTAACACTATACCAGACACTCTCGATTTTCCTGCAGAATACACTGAAATTTCCGCAGGAAACCTGCTTCCTGCGGATTTTACCAAGGATAAAGGTTCCCAGGTAATACCTTCGAGGGTAATTGATTCCTGAGGATTTTAGGAACCGCAGGAAACTTACCTGCGAAAATTTCCCAAGGAAACGGGACAAATATCCTCAGGAAAAGTTTGGTCAGAGGGGGAGGTACCCCTGCCCGTGAATGTTTCCTGCGAACCTTCCGCAGGTAATTCCGAGCAAATTCCACAGTTAATTCCGCAGCAAAACTGTTTACGCAGGAAACTGAAGGAATCCGCAGAAAAATCCGCAGGAAAGTTACTGGATCAGACAAGTGTTTGTTTATTTCTATTAATGAATGCCAAAAGCAATAATAAAAGACATTTTTAATTATTTTTTTGATAAAAAGTTTATTATTAACTATCTTGAGTCAAATTTTTTAAAAAAGATATAAAAGGTTAAAGATCCAAAAATAGCATCCACTCAACAAATAAAAAACCATGGCAATAAAAACTTATTAATTGTAACAAAAACATTAGTCATAAAATACATCAAGTCTCCCTCAATATGAAGGTGCAAAATATGCATAACAAACACTCCAGTTACAGTAGGGAACATGATTCATGTTATGGAAGAAACTACAATGTAATTTTGCAATGTCTTATGCTCTTAGTCTTGCAACTTGATCTTCTGCCAATTGTTTCTCAAGCCTTGTAATTGCCTCCTTCAAATTTGACTCAATCTACAAAACCATATGATTGATCAAACACAAAAAATACTATGAGAAATATTCAGTAAGTGATGATGCACATATTTTGAATTTTCTAGAATACTTTAGTAGTCTATAGAATAAACCATTACTACATCTGTATTATTAATGTCATGAAAATTTTAGAATGTGTATTTAGAATATACATCTCACACCTACAAATAGGCAAACTATTTATGTACAGTTGTACTCAACCCTTTTAAGGGACCAAACCATTCAGGGCCACTATTGGTTTGGAAGCTTTGAGTAAGTATAAAAACATGTATGCTGTTAGAAAACAAGAGAAGATTAATCAGATTTATTGGGTTTCCTTCATGAAGAAGTTTAGCTAATAAAGAGAGACTTTGATAAAGGCATATTCATTCAAATTAGGGCTGTTTTGGACTGGCGTATTACAGTTTGTCTAAAAGCATAAGTTGTCAGACAGTTTGGGAGGAGTATAGAAAACAGCCTAGATAGTCGATAACACATAAACAAATAGCACCCAAAATCAGATCCAAACATTTCAATGTTAATTTCTGACATAGATTTTTGTCGAGGGTCTTAGTGAATTTGTTCAAGGCTGGTGGAACCTTTAACCTCTGCACAGTCTTCGACCACTTCACAAATCTGGTAAAATTCCTATTCGGCGGCAATGCACCTCCAATTCCAAATTGCGTAGACACTTCTCGAATAGCTTCCAATCATCCAAAACAACCAATAAGGACACTAGATTTGATATGAACAGGTTGAGTATAACAAATGAATTAAAGCATATTAGCCGCAGCTAACACAGATACATCACTCAAATATTAACAAAGAATATTTTATATGAACAGGTTGACAATAAACAAATGAATTAAAGCATATGAGCAAAATGATTAATTAAACTTGATAGAATCTGAATCTAAAACAAACATTCAAATTCATAATCATTAAAATGTACATGAAGGAGGAATATGCTAATACAAAATGATGATATGGTCAAAGATTACAAAACAAAACTATTATGAGATTTTCAAAGTAAAATAAAAGTATTCACCCAATTAAACTGAAGCAAAAGATCATATCTAAAGAATCAGTGAGTAAGAGACCACAAGTGAGAGCTTAAAAGACCAAGAGCTTGAACAAGTACTGTGAGAACGCAACTTCGAGCTTTTTCAAGAACTTCGATCTTAGCAAACACAACTTTGAGCTTTTCGTACAACTTCGATTTAGCGAAGATTAGTTTGCGGTGGTGGAACGGTGGTGGAATGGTGATGAAGCGGTGGTGGAACAGTGTTAACAACCTCATCCAGGGTAGAGAAAAAAGAGCCATGATTGATGACATTAAGATGTCTAATTTATATCTCCACGACAAGTGTAAGACGCAAAGTGAATTGGCAAGTATCGGAAAGTCCAACTCCATTGACAATATCAGAACCGAATAATTTCTCATCAAAATCGAACAATTCATGAGCTTTGGGTATGAGCCTCTGTGCTAGTTGCTCAAGTGATTCAGACGGAAAGTCTTGGTGGAACAAGATAGACTGAACCCTCATGGCAGAACCTTTTGCAGCTCACTTCTTCATAATTGTGGAGTAAAGTTTTAAGGTGCGTAATTGAGTTAGAATCAACTGAATGTGAAAGAACATCGATGAAAAAATTTAACCGATCATTGGGCGTGAGCTTGGGGAGCTGCACCTCTAGATTGCACTTCATGCTTCGAAGGTATTCATATTGCTCAGACAATCTATACCAGTAACGTGCTAGTTCTAAATTAAAATATATCATACAAAATTGCTACTATAACAAATTTAAGTCAACGTGACTCTTTCTCTTCTACAAAGAATTAATAGGTGACAGTAAAATACATCATGTGTGTGCCAACTACGCAATAGTGCTCCAGCGCCGCCACTATATCCACTATTTCACAACATTTTGTACTAAATAGCGTATCGTGGAACAATAGCGGTTTGTCTAAAACCGCTACGCTATACAAGTATAGCCACTATATCTACTATTTCTAAACACTAGTAAAATTTACATAAGTAAAGCCACAAGGATGAATTAGAGGCCAAATTTATTAAACTACTTCATTATTGCAGCAACCATTATAGTATGTGACACAAATCCATATATTACCAGCCAACATCATACATAAACCTAAATCCAATAAACCTAAATCACATATCTTTATTATTTATTACATGTCACTTCATATTTCCATGTTTGTCTATCTATGAATTCAATTAATGTTTCAGTATTGACTTCATCATTCTCCACATAACACAAATATTCATATATGTTTATTTTAATTTACTAATAAGAAGATGATAAAATGCTAACTTTTTTTTTCTTTCTAACATTTTCATTGTTTTTGGAAATGCAAGATAAGTGCTCGGATTATAGAATCCGAACGGCATAAACACCCCATACAAACCTCCAAAAACACGTTGAAATATTTAGGATTTTATCCGAATAGGACTCGCGAGAAACTCATGGGCTGGAAAAAGTAATGGCCAAAGTACATTACCAAACACAGTAAAGTGTATCATCTTAGTGGTCATGATTCCCTAACTAGAGTCGTATAAATTCACTAATTCTATTCTATGAAACTTTTCAAGTAATAACAACAATCAATCAAATTATTGTTTGAAAATTTTTAGAGAAAGTTATAGTAAAATATATCTTAAAAAATACTATATAAATCATTGCACTACATATTTTTATTGTAAGAAATCATGGCACTACATATATATATTAAAAAATACTATATAGAAATCCTATAGAAATTATTCCCTATGTTAAAAGTTTCACATCCACATCAATATCAGAACTATTTTGAACTGAAATATCATCCTCAACATTGAGAAACCTGAAATATATCATCATTTCCTCAACATTTTGGAATGCATTAAATTCTTAATCAATTGCAGGACTAATGTTGACAGTATCTGATACTTCCTGCGGCTGGTAGTGTATGATCATCAGTTGTTGGCAAAGATTCAAATGTTGGTATGCTGAAGAGCCACACTCAATTCGCCTTCTAATAACATTCTAGTAACTTCTGAACCTGAATTACTAGATGCATAAGAACATCTAGCTGAATTCATCTTCAAGATTTCCTTAGATTTCTTGAAATTGGACACGATAAGGATTCAATTTAAGCATTGTTATAGACATGCATGCCAAAGAGAGGTTCATGAGTTACTCAATTTGATAAATGATCAATATATACATGCATACCGATTTAAGCATTGTTAGTAAATCAATTATAATTGTTAAGGATTCAATTTGTATATATTGTGAGCATAATTTTTTTTACATGTGCATCCAATTACATCTGACAGTGTAGATATCTATAGAGATATTTTAATTATACTCGAAGTTAATTTGAGAATTGCTTGCTTATTTGAACAGGGCCGTAAGCTATGAGTGAACCGACGATAACACCTCCAAGAACCCTTCCACTAAAAGGCAAACTGTTGGAGTTAAAGATATTATCTCAAAATATCTTGTCAAACCAGTCACATATCACATTTTGTATGACGTTAAAGATAAATATAACTTAAGTCAAATATCTTTAATAATCCAACTATTGTGAATGATGGACGGTATAAAAAAAACATTACAAAGCGGTGTATAATTTATACTATGCCTACTGCATCTTTAATGTAGAGCGTAAATATCAAGTGATGAACGAAGGATAATGCTTGATATAGCACCTGCTGCACAAAGTACGTAAACATATCTACGATAGTGTGCAGAAATGTGAACATTGCATTTTGTTTTACATATATCTGGCCAGTATTTAAATTTATCACATGATGGAAACTTCCCCCAGATGTTTCTGCTAAACTTCCACCTTCACCAAATCAAATATAAAACATGAGACACAAGTCTTAGTAAAGATCAACTTCTCATGTTTTATTTCAAAGAAAAAATTCCTAATGAGTGAACCGAAGCTACATAATAATTTGAAATAGCTTTTATAACAAATTCATAACTTATTTTTAAATTCAAACTTAGATTTTTCACATATTTAAATTTTTATACAAGATAAGGGGATTATTAAGAAGTTTAATGTTATTATGTTGAACATTTGCTAATTTTCATGCAATATTTTTAATGTATTGAAAAGGCAGATATAAAGAGATAAAACAAATTAAACTTTCATTTGAAATTTTAGAAACACAAATATCTTCTTCTTTTTTATGCTATAAAGGGAATTAATTAATAAGAGACCAAATAACAAAATTTAGACTTTAATGATATAGGGAATTAATTGATTCTACACTTTTCAAAAGTAAACATCAAAGGGCATTTGGTCTAGTGGTATGATTCTTGCTTAGGGTGCGAGAGGTCCCAAGTTCAATTCTCGGAATGCCCCTCATCATTTTAGGTCCTATTTTCAAAAGTTCAATGCTTATAGCATAATCTGTTTAAACTAAAAATCAATTCTTAAATTCAAAAGTAAACATATTTACAAAACTATACCCCTCAAAAAAATAATATTAACAGAACTATTAACAATCCACTTTCATCATTATCAGAACTATTTAGAACTGAAATATCATTTCAATCCACTTTCCTCAACATGAGAAACCTGAAATATACCATCATCTCTTCTACAGGGAAAAAATGCATTAAATTCCTAATAAAACAACTTGAAACAAAAGAAAAGCCAACACTTATGTCTTTCAGAATATCATTTCCCGAGTCTATTTACAACCTATACCAAATAGAAATTTTCGGTTTTATTGAAAATTAGACACTTAATTTCAAGTGTCTTCTACAGAAGGAGAAGACATGTCCTGATCATTTGCCGTACTAGTTGTTGGTGAAAGGCGACTCGAGTGTCCTTCTAACTCTTCAAGAACCTTCTGTGAATCAGAATTACTATTTCGAGCAGCAGCAGCCAAAATTCTTGCATTTGATTCCTTAGCAAGGTCAGTCACAAAACTGGACGCAATAATCTGATTAACCAGAAGATAAAGATTGTCAAATCAGGTTACTCACTTTAATAAATGGTTAATTAATATCACTAATCATTCCATAAACTATGATTTGCTTACCTTAACAGGTCCGGCTGCCTTGAGGGAATTCACAGCAGTACTTCCGAAAGTAATTCCCTTGTTATCGGTCAATAAAACTCCACACCTTGCCTTTGCACGACAATGATGACCATCATCATCAAGGAGACAATTTACAGCTAAAATTAGTATCTGAAATTTTACCTGCAAGCATACACGCGCACAAATTATAAGATACGAGAGAAAAATTAATTGCTTTACATATATACGATATGATGCAAAGTTTTATCAGATTTTGGACCTTTAATTACCTGGCGCTTGTTAGGAGGACCATTTGGATCAAGAAGGCCAACCTCTGATACAGAACCTGTTGCCGAATTTATGATAACAGATCGACGAGGTAATGCTTCAGATAGATTGTATATAGCGTCCACCAAATCCTACAAAACAATAATTGATTCAAAAACCATAAAATGAAATATAAAATTGCATATGGAATGTGAAGATTGGTTAATTAATGTTATGCTACCTGGCCAGCATTCAAATTCATTATATGAGGGGTGAATGTTCCCCCACCGGAACCAGGAGGGTGCACTTTTCTTTTCTTAGAAGAAGTTTCTGCAGAAGTAGTTGTTTTGGAAGATCCTTCGTCTCTCTTCTTTTTTGATCCACTGATCACCTTTCCTGTTGCCTTGTTCTTATCATCCTCCTCCATATTTTGGCCGCAAGAAAAAGAAGAATAAATTGTGATTTTCTGTAATTAATGTCAAGAAACACTATGAAAGTGGCACTATGTTTAAGGAGTGGAAAGTGAAACTAACCGTCTAACTAGGAAGGAGGTTGCATTGTTTCTTTTCAAATGCATGTCCCCGTTTTTTTTTTCTACAATTTTGGACATATTAACATATTTAATATTAGTTGAATATTAACATATTAACATGAGATAAAGATGAAAAGTGGTTTTGCTTGCTACACGTATATGCATTGAAAAACAAATGGAACTCAATCCTACAATATGGTAACTACTAAGTACATAAGACAATTATATCAAGACCAAGTCATTTGCCTTTACCATAATAATATGCATAAATGGTACACGGTACACTATTTAATAATTAGTGGAATGAATTTAGCCATATAATTTGATGATCACGATGATGATAATAATAAAAATAATAATAATAATAATTATTATTATTATTATTATTATTATTATTATTATTATTATAATAACAACAACAATAATAATCTTCTATACTATACTATGTGCCCGTTTTTCGCTGTTTTTATTGCGTTAACGTTTGAAAACCAGGGACGATGTTTTTTTTATGACATTTTGATTTTTATTAAAACTAAAAATATAAATGTTTATTGCTTTTAAGCTATAACAAAATAAACTAACCATGATTATCTATTTCAATGACACCAACAATATAACAAAAAAAAATATAATCTAAATTCTTTTTTGATTGACACCAACAACAATCTTTATTATAGAAAAATTTGCTTAAGGGTATAATTGGAATAATGAAAAAGTAAGTATGAATATACCCATTTAGTTTGTTACACTTTTTAAATGATAAAGGAAAAAATCAGACATATATATTCATTGATAACAGACATATATATATTCATATCGTGTTTGTTACACATTTGTTTTAATATTTACATTTATTATTATATATTTGTTACATGTGTTATTTATATTGAAAATTGAGGATACTATTGGAAATGAAAAACTCAGCTCAAAAGTGCCGAAAGGGTAGTTTTCTTTAGATATAGTATAGATATATAGGGTCACATTACGAGGAATGTTTTCAAGTTACCTGAACCACATTTTTAAGCTCAATTTCCACTTCTATACTAACAACAGAATTGCATGCTATGTCAATATCAGTAAGAAAAAATTATACTCGCAACAACACCTTGATATCCTTCCTACGAAGTCCTTTCAAAAAAAAAAAATCCCTCCAAGGAAGTATATTGAACATATACAAATGAAGCTACTATTTCACTATGCAATAGAAATTAAAATAAGTAATGATTGCCTTCTCATAAAAAATGAAGCTGCTGTTTCATTATGCAATAGAAATATTTTTGAAAAATAAATTCATAAAAGTTATTCTAAATCTAAAGCAAATCTTAAAAACTATCGTAATAAATTAGCCACTAGATTGTCATTTACTATATCGATCTCAAGTAAAAAAGATTTAATAGATGATAGAAAAATGCATCATGATATGTGAACGAACTACTGTTGTTGTTATGTATCATTAGGTTAAACTAGGTACATAACCCATACGTTGCGCGGGTTTTATTAGGATGCACTTATATAATTTAAACTTTTTGGTATAATAGGTAAAAAAATCAAATGGATACATGTCAAAAAGTCAAATTTATAGTGAATAAAACATGTCAATCGGATACAATGTATTCAATCATAATTTAAAAATTAAAACATGTTTAGAACTTTCTCTTCCTTTGTAACCCTAAACAATCTTAGTTTCTCGTGCAATATTGTTTTCACCGCCATACGACCATCTTAACACAACGATAGTTCGTTCTCAACATTGTGACACAATATACTTGGCTTTTTTTTTTTTTGCAAACACTATTTTCAAATCATAATGTGTTTAAATCATAATTTAAAAATTAAAATATGTTTACAACTTTCTCTTCCAATGTAACCCTAAACAACCTTACCTTATCGATTAGTATCTTTTTTCACCCCTAGACCATCACTATAAGATCATCTTAACACGACAAAGGTTCAATCTCAACTTCCTATGACTGAGAATACATTTTCCTTATTTTTTACGAACACTATTTTTAGAAACACTATTTTTCAACTTATGAACCGTGTAACATTTTTTTTTGCCAAAATATTTTTTCCACATAATAACAAAGAGATATTTATATGTCATTAATTAGTATATGTCGCGGTGATTTTCGAATATCAAGCTATTGGTTAGCGTTGACTCGCAATTTTAAGGTTCACCACCAAGCTTTTATTTTTGGATTTTTTAAGATATATTTTTTTAAGGAGGTACTATACTATAATACAATGAAATAAGAAGGGGTGACAGATTTTTGTAACTTAAGTTTAACTACATCATTATCATCATCATTCTCTATTATTAATTATTAGATTAGATAGAATTTGAGACGAGAACTTTTTATGCGTACATTTGGGTCCTTTTTTGTTCTTCTTAAATGTTATGTAAGTAAAAAAATTTAGAGGAAGGTTATGTAATACATTGACATTCAATGTTCCACTAAGTAATTTAAGTGAGAATGAAAATATTTCAAGAGAGTGGAAGCGCTTCCACATCAACAAAATGCTAGAACAATAAGAAGTCTTTAAGGGGTGGAAAGTTTCTCTAGAGTTGTCACATCATTATAAAGCTTGCATGAGAATGACTCAAGTTCTATGAAGCACGGACACTTTTTGGATTAGACGTGTCCCAGTGTCGGACACGTGTGTCGTGTCCGACACCTACACCGACATCGGTAATTACACTGAAATATATAATTTTCTCAAATTATTAGCGGTGTCGGCGTGTCAGTGTCAGTCAGCTCAAGTTTACTTTACAATAGAGAAGAAGACAGAAAAATATAGATAGATAAATAGATAAAAGATAGATAGATAAAAAGATATGGAAGATTCCAAAGCAATTCTTGTGAGGTAACAAGTATTAGTAGACAAATAAAAACAATAAAACAAACAATTTTATAAGCTTATACATTAAAATGCATGTAAATTAAATAGGTGATAAAATACAAACCTTGTTGAAAAGGAACCCTCTCATATCTAATTCCAAAAACAAAACAAAAAACACATTGATTTCTATTGTACATGACCCCATTCTAGAATACACAATCCATAATTATAACGCCACAAATCAAAGAAAATGAATGAAAAATTCAGAACCTAGAGACAATAGGAGTTTTACCATGCAATGTATGGAGTGAAATATACAGCCATATCATAGACTGTAGAAAGAAATAAAAAGGAATAAGAGAATGAATAGATATAATTTCATTGGAGTAATTCAAGATACTACAAAAAAAAACTAGTGTATTTACCCGGCGTTGTCCCGGTTAGACATATAATTAAAGATGATCAATATTATGTATGTTGGAACAAATGGTGTTTCGCAAAATCACCTCTTGAGTTTTGATGATAACAAGGTATTAAAAAATTATCAATTGGATATGCTAAACATTTGTTCAAGTGTACAGGATCCAAATCAAAGTACTATTCATAAAGATTCTGATTGAACAAGTCAAGAGCAAAGGAATTTTATTGAAGCTTAGTGCGTCTGAAGAAACGAGTCTGAAGAAAGCGCTCCTGAAGACACGTTGTCATACCCCAATTTTTGACCTAACATCTTACATTCGTACACTGTTTGATCCTGAATAGTCTCTGACTTTTCAGTGAAAATTCGGCAGAGAGGTATTTTAAAATACCTCATTTTTGTTTCGATTCGGACCCTCTTCTCTCTTTATCTTTTTTATTTATTTACTTTTATCTTTTAAAATTCCATCATTTATTAATTCTCTTTTATTTTTAATTTTAATTTTAGTTTTAATTTTAATTTTAATTAGTCATTTTTCTTTCTTTTACTTTAATCACTTTTATTTTAGTTTTTACTAATTGTCCAAAATGTGCAAAAAATAATAGTGTCAATGTCTAATAGGTCACAGAAAATATGTCCAAGGTCCAAAAATTTCAAGTCAAGTGTCAACTTTAACATTCCTTTTGTCAAAATTCATCATAATTGTCCATCAAAAACCATTAAACCATTTTTCCATTTTCTTCAACCTCCTCACCTATAAATAGAGCCCTCATCCCTCACAATTTCACACACCAAAAGTTCTCTTGAGTTGTCAAAGAACTTTTCTCTCTTCTCCCTCATTTAGCTTGTGTTGACGAGCTATTCTTTTCTTCTCCCTCTTTTTTTGTCCCTTCGGAATCTTGTCCCTTCGGTACTTTTGTCCCTTCGGTACTTATGTCCCTTCGGTTGTCCCTCTCTCTTAGTTTCTTTTATTCTCTTACTTTTTAGCATTTTATCGTCATTTATTTTCCAGCAATTAGAATGTATCTAGGTTCAATGTAAACAATATAAATGAGAAAAGTGTGTGTGTGTGTGTGTGTGTCCTCTTTTATTTCTTTACCGCTTTATATATGTCAAAATTAAAAATGCAAAAAAATTAGGTTAGGAATTTTGTGGTGATCCAACGTCACTACAAAAGTCCACGCGCTTTTATTTTTTATTGCTCCGTTAGTTTAATTTTTATTAATATTCAAAAACAACAAAAACATTCAAATAACAAAAATTACAAAAATATTTTCATAATAAACCTTGATTTACAATCAAGTGATTCCCTTTTTTATTTCTTTCTTAATCAAATTTCAATCCATTTAATCATACTTTAAGTCTATTTTCTTTCAAATTAAAAAATA